>Ga0105052_10000010_pt1 | contig 195724 bp, 161 predicted proteins | sample FRY03_FD_78094 | JGI IMG/M metagenome (GOLD analysis project Ga0105052, IMG submission 78094) | Freshwater microbial communities from Lake Fryxell liftoff mats and glacier meltwater in Antarctica - FRY-03 | ecosystem: Environmental > Aquatic > Freshwater > Ice > Glacier meltwater ... | reverse complement strand
TAGTAGGCTTTATTTATTTTAAGTTTAAAAAATAAAATGTTAGCATTAGAGTTAAAAGGAGTAGATCAAAATTTTGAAATTGTAGAAACAGCAAAGCCCATTTTAGAAAAGGGCGAGGTTTTAGTACAAATTAAAGCTGCAGCATTAAACCACCGAGATAATTGGATTAGAAAAGGGAAATATGCTGGTTTAAAATTTCCTATAATCCTAGGTTCTGATGGTGCTGGTATAGTTGTAGAAACTTTTAACGAGCAAGACAAACATTGGATAGACAAAGAAGTTGTCATAAATCCAGGACTAAACTGGGGCGATAATGATAACTTTCAAGGACCTAACTTCGAAATATTGGGTTTGCCAAACAACGGAACATTTGCACAATATGTAAAAGTTTTAACGTCTCAACTCTATTTAAAACCGCAACATTTAAGTTTTGAACAGGCTGCCGCATTTCCATTAGCAGGCTTAACAGCATACAGGGCTTTATTCACAAAAGCTAATTTACAAGCTAAAGATAATGTCTTAATAGCTGGGGTTGGTGGCGGCGCAGCAACATTTGCTATGCTTTGGGCTATAAATTCTGGCGCACATGTTTATGTAACCTCTAGTTCTAACGAGAAAATAAAACAAGCAATTAATTTAGGTGCTAAAGGCGGAGTAAACTACACAGAAGAAGACTGGGCAGAGCAAATTAAAGATTTATCAAATGGGATTGATATCATTATAGATAGTGCCTTGGGCGATGGTTTTCAAAATCATTTAAAATACACAAATCCAGGGGCAAGAATAGTTTTTTTTGGCGCAACTGCAGGAGATTTGCCCCCATTAAATGCTCGGATAATTTTTTGGAAACAAATTCAAATTTTAGGCACCACCATGGGAAATGCTAAAGAGTTTGAAGCTATGGTTTCGTTCATCACTAAACACCAAATTATACCAGTTGTTGATCAGGTTTTTGACTTGAAAGATGCTAATCAAGCTTTTACTGCAATGGAAAATGCTAAGCAGTTTGGTAAGATTATTTTAAAGTGTGGCTAAGTGATTTTGGGCGTTTTAACACGCTATCCGTTCATACTGCTGCAGGCCTTAGGCTCTTGGCAGGTATCCACTTCTATCGTTAACGCTACCTATCACATTAATTTAACTTAATGAGTTTTTAAATAGCAATTATTTCTTTCTTCTTTTTAGATTTCATTTTTTTTGGCACTGCATTCAATATTTCAATTTCTAAAGCATCAATAACTTTCTTTTTGATATAGTTTTTATTAGTTACAATACTAACTTCTCTAGTAGGCTCTGGGTTTTTAAAATACCTAATTTTATCCATCTGTTTAATGTTAAAATCTTGAATAGAGAGCTCGGGTAAAATGGTGATTCCATCATTTAAATCAACCATTTTAATTAATGTTTCTATACTGCCAGTATTATAATCTAACTGAATATTATTACTTTTTTTATGCTGACAAATGTTTAACACTTGGTTACGCATACAATGCCCCTCGTTTAACAACCAAAGATTATCAACATCTAAATCATCAGTATTAAGTGCTTTTTTCTTAAAAACAGAACTATTTTTAGATAAATAGCTTACAAAATTCTCGTAGTAAACTGGTCGTTCATTTAAACTATCTTCCTCTAAAGGAGTAGCTAGTATGCCACAATCAATTAAACCTACTTTTAATTGCGAAATGATAGTTTCTGTTGTTAGTTCAGAAACTATCAATTTTACTTTTGGGTATTTTTGCATAAAGCCCCCAATTACTTGAGGCATTAAATAGGGTGCAATGGTTGGTATAACACCAATTTTTAATTCTCCCGATATCTCTCCTTTTCGCTCGCTTATCAGTTCTTTTATTTTATAACTTTCATGTAATAGTACTCTGGCCTGCTCAATAACTTCTACCCCAATTTCTGTTGGGATAACTGGTTGTCTTGATCTGTCAAAAAGCTTGACACCTAATAAATCTTCTAACTTTTGCACTTGCATGCTCAAAGTAGGCTGGGTAACAAAGCATTTCTCTGCAGCCTTCACAAAACTACGGTAGGTATCTACTGCAACAACATATTCTAACTGTACTATCGTCATTAATTTAAATATAGATAAATTCTATTCAACTAAATAGGTTTTGCAAAAACAGGCTACTCAACCGTTACAGATTTCGCTAAATTCCTTGGCTGGTCTACATTACAACCTCTTAATACCGCTATATGGTAAGAAAGTAACTGCAATGGGATGGTGGCAATTAAGGGTAAAAAGGCTTCGTCTGTTGCAGGAATTTCTATAGAATAATCTGCCATATTTACCACGTCTTTATCACCTTCTGTTACAATAGCAATTACAATCCCTTTTCTTGCTTTTACCTCTTGTATGTTAGAAATAACTTTTTCATAAGAAGAATTTTTTGTGGCAATTACAACCACGGGCATTTCTTCATCTATTAATGCTATTGGACCATGTTTCATCTCTGCCGCAGGATAACCTTCTGCGTGGATGTAAGAGATCTCCTTAAGTTTTAGTGCACCTTCTAGTGCCACAGGGAAACCACTCCCCCTCCCTAAAAATAAAGCATTTCTAGAATCTTTAAATTTCTCGGCAATTCCTAAAATATAATCATTAGAGGTAAGCGCTTTTTCAATTAAGCTTGGTATTCTTTCCAGTTCACTTAATAAGCTTATTAATTTACTTTGAGGAAGCGTACCTTTTTGCTCGGCCATGTAAAACGCCAATAAAGTTAATGCAGTAACTTGAGCCGTGAATGCTTTGGTAGATGCAACACCAATCTCTGGCCCTGCATGTGTATAAATTCCAGCATGAGATAAACGCGGAATAGATGACCCCACAACATTACAAATTCCAAAAATAGTTGCTCCTTTTTCTTTGGCCATTTCTATGGCAGCCATGGTATCTGCAGTTTCTCCAGATTGTGAAATGGCAATAACAATATCTTTTTCTGAAATTATGGGGTTTCTATATCTAAATTCAGATGCATACTCTACCTCTACAGTTATTCTAGCATATTCTTCTATCAAATACTCCCCTACCAAGCCAGCATGCCAAGATGTGCCACAGGCAACTATAATTATTCGGTTTGCATTTTTAAATTTCTCAGTATATTCTTTAATCCCCCCTAATTGTACTTTTCCCTCTAGTGGATAAATACGCCCACGCATACAGTCATTAATAGATTTTGGTTGCTCAAAAATTTCTTTTAGCATAAAGTGATCATAACCACCTTTCTCTAACATTTCTAACTTAATTTCTAACTCCTGTACGTACGGAGTCTTAATTGCATTATCTATCGTCCTAATTGTTAACTCGTCTTTTTTTAGATAAGCAATTTCATTATCATCGAGATAAATAACATTTTTTGTAAACTCTACTATTGGAGTTGCATCAGAAGCTATAAAGTATTCATTCTTACCTACACCAATCACCAACGGACTTCCCTTTCTTGCTGCGATAAGCATTTCTGGGTCTTCCTTACTCATAATAACAATGGCATAAGCACCTACAACTTCTTTTAAAGCTTCCCTAACTGCTTGTTGCAAATCAATATTTGCTTCCTTTTGTATGTCCTCAATTAAGTGAATTAAAACTTCGGTATCAGTATCACTTTTAAATACATGTCCTCTGCTCATTAACTCTTCTTTTAATGGACCATAATTTTCTATGATACCATTATGTATAATAGATAATTTTTCATTTTGAGATTGATGAGGGTGAGAATTTCTATCATTTGGTGCGCCATGGGTAGCCCATCGTGTATGACCCATACCAATGTTACCGGTTACATTTTTACCGGCAGTAAAGTTTTCTAAGTCGATTACTTTTCCTGCTTTTTTATAAATATTTACATCATGGTTTCGGTCTAAAAGTGCTACTCCAGCACTATCATATCCACGGTATTCTAAACGTTGCAATCCTTTGATTACAATAGGATAGGCTTCTCTGAAACCTATATATCCAACTATTCCACACATAAAAAAACTATATTTTGAAGACTGTTGCTAATCTACAAAATATAGTTTCATTTTAAAATGATTACAAGGGATTACTTTTGATCTGTATAATATACTTTTAACTGTATTTTGTAATTTGAATTACTTCCTCCAACTACACTTCTTCTTAAATTATTAAGAACATTAGAAGAATTTGAGATTTCCAAATTTGGATTAGAGGTAGCGCCGTATTCTGTAGTAGAAATAAATGTTCCGTAATCTTTAGATTTACCTATTAACAAATCTTGAATATGGTTTGTTATATTAAATACGTATTTGTTACTGGTTCTATTGTAAATACCATCAATTAAATTTACCCCAAAGTTTCTCCCATCAAACGGACTTTCATCTGCAAGAAAAACGGGTCTATTTGCAATATCCCATTTATAAATTCTTAATCTTGGAAGGGGCTTGTAAGGGATTTGAGTACCTGCTTCAACTGTTAAAATAAGTTCGGCTCTATTAATAGAAATATTAGAGCCTAGAGATTTTAACCGTTTTAAATATGGAATATCAATTTTTGCCTCTGTACCATTAAGGCCTTTAAAGTACAACTTATTGCTGTTTTTAGCTGCACTCTGCAATTCGGTTTGCACTGGTGTATTAGTAAAATTCCATAACACTTGATTAACAGCTAAACCGCTAGATCCATTAACATTAAAAGACTTACTTAATGTATCTTTCACATTTGTAGATGAAGTAGTTTTGTAAAATAGTTCTAGTTTGGCAGCACCTGTGGTGTTGGTATCAAAAGAAAAAAGACCGCCGTTTTGCTTGATGTCACTTTGTTTAAAAGATAAAAATAAACCTTTAAAATAAGAATTAAATTCTTTTGATGAAAGCAAACTTAAAGAATCAGCTTTAAGAATATTATCAGTTATAAAAGTTGGATCTAACCTAATTCTTAACTGTGGAATTACTTTTTTAACGGTATCTTTTTTGCCCACAATAATATCCTGAATGATAATACTATCTCTATATTTCGGGTTAAATGTTTTACTCGCTATTATATTTCCTTTAGTAGCCCAAGATTTATTATTAAAATATCTAGGAAGTGGTTCCGCGTAAAGAAAATCATCCAATTGTCTTACTTCTACAGTAAAGCTGTTTGATAAACTATCGCCAATAAAATCTTTAAAGTTCAAAACTAAGACTGCCGAATCTAAAACAGGATTTTTTCCAAAAGTTAAATTATTATTTGGTGTAAAGAAGGCAACAGCTAAATTTGCTGTTGTGGTGCCAAATATTGGATCTTTAAAAAACCCCAATACACTTCTATTTGTATAATTAGATACAAAGCTATCAACTTTAAATAACTTAGCATTAACAGTAGAAGTATCTACAATCTTAGAATTTAATGCTAAGCTTGGGTCAACCTCTAGGCCTATTGAACTAGGGTTTTTACAAGCACCCAAAATAAAAAGACTTACTAACATAGTTAATAAGCCTAATCTTATAAATTTCATAATGTGATTCTAAAATAATTATGCTACTGAAACTAACTCATCAGACGCAATTTCTTGATAAAAATTGTAATAATTATCCAAATCTAATGTAGAATCGTAAGCTAACACAGGTTTTTCAGATTTTTTAACAAAGTTTAACACATCTTCGTCTACTGCGTCATCACCAATAACAATAGCATCAGAATATGCTATTGCCGCTTTATTCATTGTTTGGTGAGTTCCTTCAGCATAATTAACAGTATCTTTTGCAACCATTCCTTTAATCAATGCTTTTTTTGCGAAATCTGCACCTAAAGAATTAGTGAAACTTGTATTGTATAAAGAATATACAATCTTAGCATCTTTAAAAGTAGGATCGTCTTTATAACTTGTCTTTAAATAGGCAGGTATTAAAGCACTCATCCAGCCATGGCAATGTACAACATCTGGTGCCCATCCCAATTTCTTAACCGTTTCTAATGCTCCTTTACAAAAGAAAATTGCTCTTTCGTCATTGTCTGCATAAAACTTGCCTTTTCCATCGTTAAAAACATGTTTTCTGTGAAAATAGTCTTCGTTATCTAAAAAGTAAACTTGCATTCTTGCTGATGGTATAGACGCCACTTTAATAATTAAAGGGTTATCCGTCTCTCCAATAACAATGTTCATTCCTGATAATCTAATAACTTCGTGAAGTCTGTTTCTTCTCTCGTTAATATTTCCAAAGCGTGGCATTAAGATTCTTATCTCGAATCCTTTTTCTTGCATTGCTTGTGGTAAAGTTCTTGTAATTTTTGAAATTTTTGTCAGTTCTAGAAATGGCGACATTTCATGTGTGATAAACAAAAGCTTGGTTTTTCCCATCTCCTAATCTTTGTTAAGTTTTTGTTAAGAAGTAATTTATGAACTGCAAAGGTAAGTATAAAAAAGAACTTTAACAATGCAAACCAAAAACGGTTTTTGATTTATAAAACTAATTATACACTTTTGCGTTCTAAAGCTTAAATTTTTTTGAAAGTACTAGAAACCACTTTTCTGCTCCGTAATTATATAACAGAAATTAAACTTAAAAACTTAAAAATTGGTTTTGTACCTACTATGGGTGCTCTTCATTTGGGACATCTTTCTTTGATAGAAAAATCTAATAAAGAATGTGACATCACTATTGCTAGTATTTTTGTTAATCCAACACAATTTAATAACCCTACAGACCTAGAAAAATACCCTAAACCAATTGCAAAAGATTTAGAATTACTAAAAGAATCAGGCTGCCACGCGGTATTTAATCCAAGTGTAGACGATATTTACCCCAAAAATGATGTGGAATGGACTTATAACATTGGGTATTTAAACACCCTTTTAGAGGGCAGTTTTAGACCTAGTCACTATTTAGGGGTAACACAAATAGTAAATAAGTTATTTGGTCTAGTTAAGCCAGATATGGCATTCTTTGGTCAGAAAGATTACCAGCAATATTTGGTAATTAAACAATTGGTTAAGGACTTTAATTTACCAATTAAGGTTGTTGCTTGCCCCATTGTAAGAGAAGAGAGTGGCTTAGCTTTAAGTTCTAGAAACATAAGACTAAACCCTAACGAATTAAAAAATGCAACGGTAATTTATCAATCACTATTATCTTTAAAAGATAAATTCTTAAAAGTTAGTACGGCTGATTTGCTACAACAAACTAAGGATAATTTCGGAAATATAGCAGAAGTGAGTTTAGAGTATTTAGAAATTAGACGGACAGAAACGCTGAAGCCTTACCTAGACAATAAACCATCTATAGCGCTGATTGCCTGTAAGATAGGAGAAATAAGACTCATAGATAATATGATGCTTTCTTAACAATATGTTCAATATCTATTTTTAAATTTGTAAAATGATTATAGAAGTTTTAAAATCTAAAATTCATAGAGTAAAAGTAACTCAGTCAGAACTAAATTATGTTGGTAGTATTACAATAGATGAAGATCTAATTGATGCCGCCCACATGATACCTAATGAAAAAGTACAAGTTGTTAACAACAACAATGGTGCGAGGTTTGAAACCTACATTATTAAAGGTGAAAGAGGCTCTGGTACAATCTGCTTAAATGGTTCTTGCGCCAGGTTAGCGCAAATTGGAGATATTGTTATTATTGTATCTTACGCACACATGGAACTAGAAGAAGCTAAAAAATTTGAACCAATTTTAGTTTTCCCAGATGAGAACAATCAATTAATTAAATAATATTGAAGCCAAAAACTTTAACAGCACTTAAATACACATTTTTACTGCTGGTTGGCTTAGCTATATTTTACTACCTTTTTAAAACTCAGTACCAATCTAATTTTTTAGAGGACTTCCAAAAAACCAATAAGATTTGGATTGTTATTTCTACACTTTGTATTTTATTTGCTCATTATATCAGGGCAAAAAGATGGCAATTGATGATAGATAGTTTACAAGAAAAAAGCGTTCCTACTTTCCAAGTTTTTAACGCCTTAATGTTTGGGTATTTACTAAATTTAGTATTGCCAAGAGCTGGTGAGGTTGCCCGATGTGCTTACCTAAATAGAAAAACCAACATAAGCACCATATCTTTAATAGGAACAGTAATAGCGGAGAGAATTATAGATTTTTTAACCTTGTTGTTTCTTGTTTTAATTGGCTTTGCGCTTTACTTTAGTTTTATAATCACTTTTATAGAGACTTTAGATTTGTATCAAACTATTGCTAAAAAATCTTTTACAATTTTAATAAGTATTGTTGTTTTAGCGCTTTTAGCTGTAATTTTAAAGAAGATATGGAAAACTAACCATAGCATAGTTTTGAAAATAAAAGAGATTTTTTTTAAATTAAAAGAAGGTGTTTTGAGTGTTAAAGAAATTAAAAAACCATATTTATTTTATTTTTATACCTTATCAATTTGGGTGTTTTACCTAATATCCGCCTATTTTGGTTTCAGAATTATTAATGAAACTGCTGATTTAGGCTTAAAAGAAGCACTTTTGACATTAATTGCAGGAAGCTTTGGGATGGTTGCACCAATACAAGGAGGAATAGGCGCTTATCATTTTATGGTTTCGCAATGTTTGATATTACTAGGAATTAGCAATTCGGCGGGTTTAATTTATGCAACCATCTGCCATGCGGCGCAAACCTTAATGGTAATTGTTTTGGGTTTGGTAGCTTTGATCTTTAGTCCTTCTAAAAAATTATCTAACATAAATGAGCGAGAATCTTAAAACCATAAATGCCAAAATTTACCAGAATTTAAACGATTTTGATAATACACTTCAACTATGGAAAAGTAACGATGAGAAAATTGTTTTCACAAACGGTTGCTTTGATTTATTACACTTAGGACATTTAGATTATCTGTCTAAAGCGGCAGATTTAGGAACTAAATTAGTAATTGGTTTAAACTCCGATTTTTCTACTCAGAAATTAAAAGGTCCAAATAGACCTATTTGCGATCAAACATCTAGAGCATCATTATTAGCGGCATTGTTTTTTGTAGATGCCGTTGTTTTATTTGATGAGGATACTCCATTAAACCTGATTTCAAAAATATTGCCTCAAGTACTAGTTAAGGGCGCTGATTACCAAATTAAAAATATTGTTGGCGCTAAAGAAGTGTTAAACAACAGAGGAGAAGTGAAAACAATTACTTTTTTACCAGGCTATTCTACCACCACAATCGAGCAAAAAATTATCAATTCGCAAACAAAATTTTAATATTTACTATGCTTGCATAATAAATTTATTATATTTGATTGTTTAGGTTGATTGAAAACTGGAAATTTATCTTTTAATAGATGAGTTTCCTTTTTTCCTTTTTTGAAGAGTTTCCTTTGGATTGTCTTCAATTACTTGCGTTAGGGATAGCAGTGAAAAGCCCACAGCGTAGTGCAACGAAGCGAGGACTTGTAACGAATAGCCCGACCCAAATTTTTTCAATTTGGGTAACGCCATAAAGAACCAATTATAATTTTACAAATATTTATAACGTATGTATTTCCAATTATCAGAAGAGCATTTAATGATACAGCAGGCGGCGAGAGATTTTGCCCAAACTGAATTAAAACCAGGTGTGATTGAAAGGGATGAGCACCAAAAGTTTCCGGCAGAGCAGGTAAAAAAGTTAGGCGAATTAGGCTTTATGGGTATGATGGTTAATCCTAAATACAACGGAGCTGGTATGGATGCTATATCTTACGTTTTGGTGATGGAAGAATTATCAAAAATTGACGCATCTGCATCTGTAGTTGTGTCTGTAAATAACTCTTTGGTTTGTTACGGAATAGAGCAGTATGGTAACGAGGAGCAGAAAGAAAAGTATTTGAAGCCTTTAGCAAGTGGCGAAAAGATTGGCGCATTTTGCCTTTCTGAACCTGAAGCAGGTTCTGATGCTACCTCGCAACATACTACCGCAATAGATATGGGTGATTATTATTTGCTTAATGGTACAAAAAATTGGATTACAAATGGTAGTTCTGCTTCTACTTATATTGTGATTGCACAAACTGATGTTGCTAAAGGACACCGAGGAATAAATGCCTTAATTTTAGAAAAGAGGATGGAAGGTTTTACTATCGGACCTAAAGAAAATAAATTGGGTATAAGAGGTTCTGACACACATTCTTTAATGTTTACCGATGTTAAAGTGCCTAAAGAAAACAGAATTGGTAAAGATGGATTTGGATTTAAGTTTGCCATGCAAACGTTAGATGGTGGCAGAATTGGTATTGCGGCACAAGCATTAGGTATTGCATCTGGTGCGTTAGAGCTTGCTACACAATATGCCAAAGAGAGGAAAACTTTTGGTAAAGCAATTGCAGACCACCAAGCTATTGCTTTTAAATTGGCCGATATGGCTACAGAAATTGAAGCCGCCAGATTAATGTGCCTTAAAGCAGCATGGCTTAAAGACCAAGGGCAACCTTATGGCCAAGCAAGCGCTATGGCTAAGCTTTTTGCCTCTGATGTTGCCATGAAAGCTACCGTAGAAGCCGTCCAAATACATGGTGGTTATGGTTTTGTTAAAGAGTACCACGTAGAGCGTTTAATGCGTGATGCTAAAATAACTCAAATTTACGAAGGAACATCAGAAATACAGAAGGTTGTCATTTCGAGAGAGATTCTAAAATAATTAGATATATTTTTTTGATATTTAAGGCATGAAAAAGATTTTAAATTTTTTGTGCCTTTTCTTTTGCGTGGCTTTTTGTTTATCCTCTTGTGTTAAACCTACTAGCAAATTAGTGCCGGGGATATGGCGTGGTGCCTTAGTGGCAGAATCTGGTGTGGAAATTCCGTTCAACTTTGAAGTTGTTGATTCTTTAGAAAAACCAATAATTTATATTTTGAATAGTACCGAGAAGTTTAAAGTTGACGAAATTACTTTATTTGACGACTCTATTCATATCAAAATGCCTTTATTTGATTCTGAATTTAAAGGAATTTTAAAAGGGGGGAAAATTAATGGTGTTTGGATAAAACATTTAGCAGACACCGACGAAGTTTTGAATTTTTATGCAAAATCTAATAGTAAATGGAGATTTAAGGAGAAAGCGGCCGAAGCAAGATTTAATATTGAGGGAAAATGGAAAACTACATTCATCTCTGAAGATGGAGTTGATACAACAAATGCAATAGGGGAATTTGTACAAAATAAATCTAAAGTTACCGGTACTTTTTTAACTCCTACTGGAGATTACCGGTTTTTGGAAGGAATGATAGAAGGTAATACATTAGCACTTTCTACTTTTGATGGTTCTCATGCTTTTTTATTCACGGCAAAAATTAATAAAGATTCTACCATGACCGAGGGGAAATTTTACTCAGGATTTTCATACTTGGAAAATTTTACTGCCAAAAGGGATGAATTTATAGAATTAACTGATGCCTATAGTTTAACATATTTAAAAGATGGGGCAGATCAAATTAAATTTACTTTCCCTAATTTAAAAGACGAAGCCATTTCTTTAAGTGACGAGAAATTTAAAAACAAGGTTGTAATTGTACAGATGCTTGGCTCTTGGTGCCCAAATTGTATGGACGAAACTGCTTTTCTTTCTAAATATTACCAAAAAAATAAAAGTAGGGGTTTAGAAATTATCGGTTTGGCTTATGAGCGTTCAAAGGATTTTGAAAAAAACAAAAAGAATATTGGCAGGCTTGTAAATCGTTTTAATGTTGAATATGATATTTTAGCAACTGGCTTTACTAATGATAAAGCCGAGGCAGCAAAAAGTTTGCCTATGCTCAATAAAGTAATAGCTTTCCCAACAATGATAGTGATAGATAAAAAAGGAACGGTTAGAGAGATTCATACTGGTTTTAGCGGACCAGGCACTGGAAATTACTATATCAATTTTGTTAACCAGTTTGATAATATGATGAATAAATTATTAGCCGAATAGCTTTGAAATTTAGAAACCTACATATACTATCATTTTTTGTGCTATTATTTGGCTGTACCAATCAAAAAGAAAACACACTTTCAGAGCAGTTAGAAATTTCTTTTGATCAAAAAAATAATGCCTTAGTGGTTTCTAATATTGATGATTATATAATCAATTCAATTCAAGAGGATTTAAAAACAGATAGCAGTTTAAATAATTCTTTGGCTGTTTTTATTAAAACGGAAGATGAAGATTTGCAAGACTTAGAAAAACCTTTAGCAGGAAAGTATCAATTAGAAAAAAATAGCATTCTCTTTTTGCCGATTTTCCCTTTTGTAAAAGGAGAAAGCTACTTGGTTGAGATTTATTTACAAAATCCTTCAGGGGATGTTTCCAATCTTTTAAAGTCGGGAAACTCTATCTTGCAAAATCAGACCATTCAGAAAGTAATCATTTTTTAAAATTTGGCTGTCTCCGATCCATTAGCAGAACGTATGCGTCCAAATAATTTGGAGCAATATACTGGGCAACAACATTTGGTTGGTCCAGGAGCTGTTTTGCGTAAAGCGATAGAAAATAAACTTATCCCGTCTATTATATTTTGGGGTCCACCGGGTGTGGGTAAAACAACTTTAGCTTTTATTATTGCCAATAGTTTAGACCGACCTTTCTTTTCATTAAGCGCTATAAATTCTGGCGTTAAAGACGTAAGAGACGTTATTGAGAAAGCCAATGTTTACAAAAAAGGTGGCATTGTACCTATCTTATTTATTGATGAAATTCATCGTTTTTCTAAATCGCAGCAAGATTCTTTATTGGGTGCGGTAGAACGTGGATTGGTAACTTTAATTGGTGCCACTACAGAAAACCCATCTTTCGAGGTTATCTCTGCTTTGCTTTCGCGATGCCAAGTTTATGTATTACAAAATTTGAGTAAAGACGAATTGATAGCTTTATTAGAAAACGCCATCAAAAACGATGAGGTTTTACAGCATAAAACCATTCTGCTTAAAGAAACCGAAGCACTTTTAAGATTATCTGGCGGCGATGGTAGAAAGCTGTTAAATATTTTTGAGTTAATTGTGAACGCAAGTGACAAAAAAACAGTTACAGTTACCAATGATTTTGTTTTAAGCAATGTGCAGCAAAACATGGCTTTGTACGATAAAACCGGCGAGCAACATTACGATATCATTTCTGCTTTTATCAAATCTATCCGCGGAAGCGACCCAAATGCTGCCGTTTATTGGTTAGCTCGAATGATTGAGGGCGGAGAGGACCCAAAATTTATTGCTAGACGATTATTGATATTAGCATCTGAAGATGTAGGTAACGCAAACCCTAATGCGCTTTTATTAGCTAATAATTGTTTTACTGCCGTAAGTGTAATTGGCTGGCCCGAGTCTAGAATTATTCTTTCGCAAACGGTTGTTTACTTAGCAACATCGGCAAAAAGCAATGCATCTTACGAAGCCATTAACAAAGCCCAAGCATTGGTGAGGAAAACTGGCGATTTGGCGGTTCCTTTACACTTAAGAAATGCGCCTACCAACCTGATGAAAGATTTAGACTACGGGAAAGATTATAAATACGCCCATGCTTTTAAAGATAATTTTATTGACCAAGAATTTTTCCCCGATGGGTTAAGTGGCACTAAACTTTACGAGCCTCAAAATAACGCTGCGGAAGATAAAATAAAAATTTTTTTAAAGAAACTTTGGGGGAAATATGGCTATTAGGAATTAAATTCCTAACATTTCACAGGATTTCTCGGCGGCAAATTTTTCGGCATTTTTCTTATTATAATCCACACCTATTGCCATAGGTTCAGAATCTATAAAAACCCGTACTGTAAAAAGTTTAGCGCTATCTCCTTCCACGTTAGAAATAGGCTCAAAAGAAATATCCTTAGAATGTCTTTGGCACCACTCTATCAATTTACTTTTGAAATTGGTTTCGGTTAGTTCTAAAGTGTGAATATCAACGTGTGGTTTAATTATTCTTTCGTCTATAAATTCTTTAGTAAAGTTGTATCCTTTGTCTAAGTAAACGGCTCCAATTAAAGCTTCAAAGGCATCACCCAATAAAGAACTTTGTTTGGCATTTACGTTAATAGATTTGATATCAAAATCTATCAATTCTTGAAAACCCAATTTTCGTCCTAATTGATTCAGATTGGCTCGTCTCACAATTTTAGAACGCATTTCTGTTAAGAAACCTTCTTCTTTATAAGGGTAAAGTTTAAATAAAACTTCGGCAACTACAGAACCAAGTACAGCGTCGCCTAAAAACTCTAAACGTTCGTTACTAGATTTTGATCCGTTTTTTAAAATTAAAGCAACAGATTTATGTCTAAATGCCATTTTATATAAAGACAAATTACTAGGTACAAAACCAAGCAAATTGTTTAAAACCTTCACGTATTTACGATCTGGAGATATATAAAGTTTATAAATTTTAGATATGGGCATTTACTATATATTCTCTTAGCAACAGAAGATGAGATAGCGACAATTTAAGATAGAATATTGCTTTTTAGTCTTCAAATTTTTTGAAAATTACTGACGCATTATGACCACCAAAACCAAAAGTGTTAGATAAAGCAGCTTTAATTTCTCGCTTTTGCGCTTTATTGAATGTGAAATTTAATTTCGAGTCGATATTAGGGTCATCTGTAAAATGGTTAATTGTAGGAGGTACAATTCCATTTTTTATAGCCAAAATACAAGCAATAGATTCTACAGCACCAGCTGCACCTAAAAGGTGACCAGTCATAGATTTTGTAGAACTTATATTCAGATTGTAAGCATCCTCACCAAATAAATTACCAATAGCCATAGTTTCGCTAATATCTCCAAGCGGAGTAGAAGTTCCATGAACATTGATATAATCAATATCAGCAGTAGTTAGGCCGGCATCGTCCAATGCAGATTGCATCACTAATTTTGCGCCTAAACCTTCTGGATGTGGTGCAGTAATATGATTGGCATCGGCACTCATGCCACCACCAACAATTTCTGCATAAATTTTTGCCCCACGGGCTTTAGCATGTTCTAAACTTTCTAGAATGATAGTTCCTGCACCTTCACCGGCAACAAAACCATCACGGTCTTTGTCAAATGGGCGAGAAGCAGTTTGTGGATCATCATTTCTGGTAGATAAGGCATGCATAGCATTAAAGCCACCTATACCCGCTTCGTTTAAAATAGCTTCGGAACCACCAGATACAATGATATCTGCTTTGCCTAATCGAATGTAATTGAAAGCGTCTATTAATGCGTTTGTAGAAGATGCACAAGCAGAAACACAAGAAAAATTTGGTCCGCGTAAACCATACTTCATAGAAATATGACCTGGAGCTATATCAATAATCATCTTAGGAATAAAAAAAGGATTTAACCTAGGCGTACCATCGCCCTTGGCAAAAATCATAATTTCATCTAGAAAGGTTTTTAATCCCCCAATACCCGAACCCCAAATTACACCAATTCTGTTGGTGTTTAATTTTTCGAAGTCTAAACCTGCATCTTTTACAGCTTCTTCTGTAGAAACTAAAGCATATTGAACAAATGGGTCTAATTTGCGAGCTTCTTTTTTCTCCAAATAATCTTCAGCAACAAAATTCTTAACCTCGCAGGCAAATTTTGTCTTGAATTTTTCTGTATCAAAACGTGTCATCAGAGCGGCACCGCTTACCCCATTCACTAATCCATCCCAATATTCCGGTATAGTTTTACCAATCGGAGTAAGCGCACCTAGTCCTGTTACAACAACTCTTTTAAGCTCCATTTATTCAATTAAGCAATAATTACTTTACATTTTTTTCCAAGTAAGCGATAGCTTGACCAACAGTACTGATGGTTTCTGCTTGGTCATCTGGGATAGCCACGTTAAATTCTTTCTCAAATTCCATGATTAGTTCAACGGTGTCTAATGAGTCAGCACCTAAATCGTTCGTGAAAGAAGCCTCTAGTGTTACTTCACCTTCGTCTACACCTAGTTTTTCTACGATAATTGCTTTTACTCTTGAAGCGATATCAGACATAATACTTATAATTAAGGGTTAAAAATTCTGTGCAAAGAAAAATAAATTCTGTTAAATATCAAACATTTTTGTTTTAAGACTAATTTTGTTTGATTAAATTCGTTCAAATTTTATTTATAATCCACGAAATTAATCTTTATATCTTGATTAAAAAACTTTTAAAGCTAGAACTTGATTTCAGTTTCATTTTAATTGCCCTAACATCGCAATTGAAGGATTACAGGCTATGTTTTGTGATTAATAAATTTACAGAATCTGACTTCAGAAAGACCGAAGATCTCAGTTTAACACTCAAAAATGAGCCTGAAAAATTTTTTTCTAGGTACTTTTATACCCCAATAAATTCCGAGTACGAATTATTTATTATCGCTAATAAAGGGACAGATGGCTATTTGATACCAGAAGCTAAAGAAGCCGACTACTTTTTAATAATTAAAGAATTTATTGACGACGAAGATCTGGATTTATTAATCTCTCAAATAAAACAAATAAATGATATACAGGCTGTTGTAGATTTAAATCCAAAAAAATTAAAGTCAAAAGAAAATTTACTTTTCTAATTATTTTTGAGTTAGTGTGAAAAATACACTACTTTTGATAGTTTTGTAGTTATTGCTACATATTAAATAGATCATAGAACCAATATTTAAATATTATGAAAATTATTCAAAAAAAGACCAAGATAGTTGCAACACTTGGTCCAGCTTCGGCTAACAAAGACATCCTTTTAGCCATGATTAAAGCTGGTGTTGATGTTTGTCGATTAAATTTTTCTCACGGTAAAGCAGAAGATCATCAAAAAGTTATCAATATAATTAGAGAAATTAATCAAAAATATAAAACCAACGTTGGTATTTTGGCCGATTTACAAGGACCAAAAATTAGAATTGGTTTAGTAAAAGACGGTGGTATTAATTTAATTAATGGCACACAGGTTAAAATCACCACCAAAGAATGTATAGGCGACGATAACCAAATTTACATTACCTATGAGACTTTTCCACAAGATGTAAAAGCAGGAGAAATTATTTTATTAGATGACGGAAAGCTTCAGCTAAAAGTTGTTGAAACCAATAGAAAAGACACCGTTATTTGTGAAGTTGTGCATGGCGGAATTTTAACCTCTAGAAAAGGAGTTAACCTACCAAATACGAAGGTTTCTATTCCTTCTTTAACAGAAGAAGATTTAGTAAACTTAGATTTCGCATTAGAAAATGATGTAGAATGGATCGGTTTATCTTTTGTACGTAAGGCCGAAGATATTATTGATTTAAAAAGAATTATTAGCCGAAGTGGAAAAACAGCAAGAGTAATTGCTAAAATAGAAAAACCAGAAGCAATAGAAAATATTGACGCCATTATAGAGGTTACAGATGGTGTAATGGTTGCCCGTGGAGATTTAGGGGTAGAAATGCCCTTAGAAGAAGTTCCTGTATTACAAAAAATGATTGCCAAGAAATGTAACATCGCATCTAAACCTGTAATTGTGGCAACGCAAATGTTAGAGAGCATGATCACTACTCCTCGCCCTACAAGAGCAGAGGTAAACGACGTTGCAAACTCGGTTTTAGATGGTGCAGATGCTGTAATGTTAAGTGGCGAAACATCTGTAGGCGAGTTTCCGCTAATTGTAATTGAAACCATGAGCAAGATTGTGAAACATGTAGAAGACACCTCTTACCCTTATTATAAAGAGAAGCAATTAGACGAAACTTCTGCAACTTACATGGCCGATGCGGTTTGTAGCTCAGCCGTATTTTTAGCTGAAAAAACTAACGCCTCTGGCATTGTTTCTATGACTTCTTCTGGTTACACCGCTTTCCAAATTTGTAGCCACAGACCTAAAGCAGGTACTTATATTTTCACTTCTAATATAAACTTATTAAATACATTAAGCTTGTTATGGGGCGTAAAAGGCTTTTTCTATGATAAATTTGATAGTACAGACAAAACCATTAGCGAGGTAAACAAAATATTAAAAGCAGAGAAAATTATCGAGTCTGGCGATTTAGTAATTAACACTGCCGCTATTCCAATAGAGAAAAAAGGAAAAACCAACATGATTAAAGTTACGGTTATAGAGTAATAGTAATATTTGGGCGTTCGGGCAGGCTTTACGCTGTAGTTTTTTTGTTGCCCTGAGCCGAGTCGAAGGGCAAAAAAAGCTGCCGCTCCAATCCTTAACGCAAATAAAAAAGCTGTTTCAGAAAATTTTCTGAAACAGCTTTTTTAATTTAACACCTTTTACAACTCTAAATTCCCTACCATTTTAGCCACTCTTTCTTCTATCGTTTCTGTGCTCAATTTTTCTCTGCTTAACCGATCTACCATTACCGGAAAAGCAAAAGGAGACGGACCATCAGTTGTTTTAATGATAATTTCTTGCTGCTGTATCCGCTGTAAAGCAGCTCTTAATCTAAACTCTTCTAATTGAAAAGCCAATGCTTCGTTATAAGCTTGCCTGACCAATAAATTATCCTTTTCGTACTCGTTAAAAACATCAAACAATAAAGAGGTAGAAGATTGTAAATGTTTATTCTTCATGGGTTTACCCGGAAAGCCAGTAAAAACCAAACCGGCAATATGTGCAATATCTCTAAATCGGCGGCGAGCCATTTCATTGGCGTTTAGACTTAACTGAATATCGTCTAATAAATTTTTATCGCTAAACAAACCATCTGCAATAGACTGCTCTAAAGGCATGGCTTCGTCTGTTAAAAGTTCAAAACCATAATCATTCATGGCAATAGAAAATGAAGCACTCTTTAATTTGGTTAATCGGTACGCAAAAAGAGAAGCTAAACCTTCGTGTACTAATCGCCCTTCAAAAGGATAAAAGAAATAATGAAAGCCATCTCTGCTTTCTAATTGCTCTATTAAAAACTGCGTTTTAAAGGGTAAGTGAGACTGACTAATTTGTCGGTCAAATAGCGGACGCAAGGCTTTAACTTCTTCATCTTCTTCTACGCCAAGGGCAACCTCATCCAATTTTTCTCTAAATACTGCAGATAACTGTGAAGAAAGTGGCATTCGGCTACCTACCCAGCTGGCAATTTGTCCTTTCTTTTTATTGCTTTTCTTTACTATAGCGGTCATATCCTTAAAGCGAATAAACTCTAAACTTCTGCCAGCAAACCAAAAAACATCGCCGGCTTTTAACTTAGAAATAAAGCCTTCTTCTACGGTACCCAAACTCCCCCCCGACTGAAATTTCACTCGCACATTAATATCGCCAGTAATGGTTCCCATGCTTAATCGGTGACGCATAGCCACACGTTTATCGTTTACTTTAAATAAACCATCTTCAATTTCTACTTTCAAAAACTCATCATAAGCACTTAGAGATTTCCCGCCACGCGTAATAAATTGCAACATATCATGAAACTCGTTACGGGTTAAATCGGCGTAAGCAAAAGTTGAAATTATTTGCTGATAAGTTTCTTCTGATCTAAATCCATCCGAAACGGCAAGCGTAACCAAATACTGAATTAAGACATCGTAAGCTAATAAAATTGGATCTCGACTTTCGAAAATTTCATGTGCTATGCCATACTTCAAAGCTGCACCTTCTAACAATTCTAAAGAATGTGTAGGCACAAAATAAGCTTTAGACGTTGCACCTGGGTGGTGACCGCTTCGTCCGGCTCTTTGCATAAACCGAGCAACCCCCTTTGGGCTTCCAATTTGAATCACGGTATCTACAGGTCTAAAATCTACACCCAAATCTAAACTAGATGTGCATACAACCAATTTCAAAATAGCCGCGTGTAAAGCTTCTTCTACCCAAGCTCTTAATTGGTTGTCTAACGAGCCGTGGTGCATGGCCATTACACCTGCGTATTCTGGATAATTATCTAAAATAGCATGATACCAAATTTCTGATTGTGCCCTAGTATTGGTAAAAATTAATGTGGTTTTACTTTTTGCCACAATCTCCATCACTTGTGGAAGAAGCTTTAAACCTATATGTCCGCTCCAGCTGTATTTTTCTACATTTTCTGGGATGATGGATTTAATTTCTAGCTTTTTAGTGATGTTTGCCCTAACCAAAGTTTTTTTATCAGCTGGAAACTGCGGACCTAATAGTACATCGGCAGCCTCTTCTAAATTTCCAATAGTTGCACTGATACCCCAAATTTTGAGATTTTGAAAGACCGAAGACGGTTGACCGATGTCGGAAGTGTTTGTGGTAACTTTTTGTGTCTCCTGCGGAGTTCTCACCTCAGAATTTGGACTATTTTTCCACTGACTATTGTCCACTGACTGCTGACTTCCGACTTCCGTCTTCCGACTTTTCAAGCTCCTCAACCTAGATAAACCCAATTCTAGTTGTACGCCACGTTTGGTTCCTAAAAGTTCATGCCATTCATCGGTAACTACTACGTGTAAGTTTTTAAATGTTTTAGGATACTCTTTTTGCGCTAGCATTAAGTGCAAACTCTCTGGGGTAGTTAATAGAACCTCTGGCGGTTTTTTTTTAATGGCTTGTTTATCTGCCGAACTGGTATCGCCTGTACGTGTCGCAATTTTCCAAGGAATACCTAAATCATCTACCACGGTTTGCATGGCTTTTTGAATGTCGTTTGTTAAAGCCCGTAGCGGAGTAATCCAAAGCATTAATAAGCCTTGGTTGCTTTTTTCTTGGTAATTATCTGGATTTTGATTGATGTATTGAGCAATAAATGGCAAAAACATGGCAAACGTTTTACCGCTTCCTGTAGGTGCATTTAACAGGCCAGAAAAGCCATTAATGTAGGCTTGCATCATTTCTTTTTGAAAGGCAAACTGCTCCCATTTTTTTTGCTGGTACCAGTCTTTTATAATTTTTTCGCCTTTGGTGTTTGCCATACCAATAAAATTAATGTTTTTGGTAAATGTTTGGGCTAATGAAAATTAATGTTTTTGAGTTTACTGATTTCAGATATTATTGCCATCATTATCAATGAATTAAGTTTAACAATTTTTAATTGTTTCTTATGGCTCTCCTACTAAACTTATTTTTATAATTGTATAAATATTTATCTACTCTTTTTTTATATGAAATTCTCTACTACTTTAAGTTTTCTTATACTATTAACAAGCTTGGTTCCAGAAATTGTAAAAGCTCAAAAGAACGAAATAAGTGTTTTACCAGCTAGAGTTTTTTATGATAAAGGTATTGATAATATAATTTTTGCATATGCTTTTCAATATATAAATCTTGAGCATAAATTAAATGATAAATTATCAATTAGTTTTGGTCTAGGTTATAAAAGACGTAGAGATGAAGTGTTTAATGCCTCAAGTAAAGATAATCTCTTGCAATTCACCTCTGATATTAAATATTACTTTAACAATAAAAGTAATATGAGAGGTTTTTATGCTGGAAGTGGTTTAAATTATTTTAAAATTAACAGTTTAAATTCTGGCAGATATGCTAGTAGCGATTTAACTTTAGCAGAAGATAACACTCGTCAAAATATTGTTTATTTAAGCCTTAATTTAGGTTATAAATACTGTTTGTTGAAAAATAGATTTTCGGTTGATTTGAGGTTAGTTGAAAGCACCTCTGTTTATAATAGAACAATAGATGAGGAGATTACTGTTAATAATGTTAGAACAGAAAGAAAACGTTCATTTGATAACTTCAATATTACTTACCCTTATTTGGATTTAAGATTAGGTTACCGTTTTGGATTTAAAAAATGAGAAAATTTGTAACATTAATATTTTGTTTGTGTGGGTATTATTTATCCGCACAAACATAGGAGCTATCAGGATTCATCGGGACTATAGCGGATGACGTGTTATTCCGATAGCTATCAGAACGCCGCAAAAATTAAGCTCTAAATTTTAATTACAATATAAACTCTAAATAATTTTCTTTGTTGATGATGGTAAAACCAGCATTGGGATAGTTTTTAGCAAAAAAGGCTGGTACTTTACTTTTTCCTTCTTTGTATTTAAACTCAAACGCGTTAATAGATTGTTGATTTTTTTCTATTAAATCTATCTCTTGCTGATCATACGTACGCCAAAAAAAGTATTCGGCACTTTCTTGATTGCAATTATTGAGTTTGATGCGTTCGTAAATGCAATAATTTTCCCAAAGTAGGCCAATATCTTGTCTTAGTGGTAATAATCTAAAATCGTTAATAATGGCATTTCTAATTCCGTTATCAAAGAAATACCACTTAGAAGATTTAGTAATTTCTTTTCTCAAGTTAGTACTGTAACCTCCTAGCTTAAACAATATTTGCACTTTGGCCAGTAGATCTAAATAGCGTTCGACCGTGTTTTTACTTATGCCTAGTTGTTTACCAAGCTCGTCTAAAGATACTTCTGAACCTACCTGATAGGCTATTAATCGGAGTAAATCGTAAATTTTAGCACTGTTTTGAATATTCTCGAAATGTAAGATATCCTTCAATAAATATGCGTTCACCAAATTTTTTAAATACTCCGCTTTCTCTGTGGGTGTTTCTAATTGAAAAATTTCTGGATACGAACCAAAAATTAATCGATCTTCTAAATGCTGCTGCGTTTGTAAAATATTTTCTAAGCCCGATAATTCTTTTTGTGCTATGGGATGTAAATAATAGGTATAACTTCTGCCGGTAAGTGGTTCGCCAGTTTGGTTAGATAAATCAAATGCGGAAGAACCTGTAGCGATAATAGTTAAATCGTCGAAGCTATCTATCATTAATTTTAAAATCTTTCCAATGTCTGGTATTACCTGAGCCTCGTCTATAATCACTAGTTCTTGCCCAGCCAGCAGTCTTTCATAGTTTGCAACACTTCTGTTTTCTAAAATATAAAGTACATCTGCATCTTCTGCGTTAAGGTGTAAATAAGGAATAGTTAAATCTTTTTCTAAAGATTTGATAAGGTGAGTTTTGCCTACTCGTCTAGAACCAAAAAGCAAGAGCACTTTATTTTGCCCTATTCTTTTTTGGATAATATCTTTAACCTTACGCGGAATTTTCATTCCACAAATATATAAAAAAACATTAATTGAGTCAGTTGATTGACTGAATTAACGTTAATTCAGTCAATCAACTGACTCAATTAACGTTAATTTAGTCAGTTTGTAAGAAAATTTAAGGAATTTCTATAGGTTTTAATTTAGAAATATCTTCGTATTTGATCATTTTAAATCGCATATAAGCCATTTTTATATAGCTTCCCACATCATATTGATTTGCTCTAATTATAAAATTGTACGACGGGCGAAAATTGATCATGAATATTAACAGTTTATCGCCTCTTAAACCAGTTGTTTTTGTTATTAAATCTTTGGTGAAAACTTGGTCTATAAAAGCATTTTCATAATCACGCTCCATAGTTTCCATTAGCTTTCTGGCATTTTTACCTTCTTTACTAAAAGCACTCCAAATGGCGTTAATTCCTAATCCTACGCCATTTTGGTTTATGTTTAATAAGTCTTTATTGTTACCTAATCTATTTACCTGATTAAATGCCTTTTTAGTTTCCTCGTATTTATCTTTAGCCGACAAAACAGAGTCTTTAAAAACAACTTCGGGAAGTGGGATTGCTCGTCTTTTTAAATAAATTAAAATGGTGGTTTGTCCGGCATATAATAAAGTATCGCTTTTATATCCCATTAAAGTACTAATCAAGATGTCTCCTTTTTTTACATTAATGAAGAACTCGCCTTTATTGTTGTTGAAAACAGATTTTTGCGTACGTAAGTTGGAAATGCTAACTTTATTTATTCTAAACTTGGTGTCATAATCAAAAATTATCCCACCAATACTTTCTTCTTGCTGTGCAAGGGCTGCAAAACTAAAAGAGAAAATTAAGGTAAATGCAAGCAGGATTTTCAATTCTATTTTTTGATTATAATTTTCTGACCTATTTTAATATCGTTATCGGTAAGGTTATTCAACAACTTTAATTCATCAACAGTTAAGCCAAAACGTTTAGAAATATTGTAAAGTGTATCGCCTTGCTGTACTACGTATTTGTTGCCTTCTATAATTGTAGGAGCATCTGTAGGTTTATCTTTACTGTTTTCGTTAGGGATATTTTTATTAATATCTCTTAAAACACGGTCTTCTCTTTTAATTTTATCTATTCTTCCTTCACCACTATCGTACTGGTTTAAATTGTATTTTTCTATTAAGCCAATTAAAAGTTGTGGATACCTTGGGTTTGTGGCATAACCAGCATCTTTTAATCCTTTAGCCCAGCCTTCGTAATCGTTTTTATCTAACTCAAATAAACTAGCGTAACGTTTGCGTTTTAGAAACTGCGAGTGATCTTTAAAACTTTCTTCGGGGTTGTTATAAACCCTAAAACATTCGTCTTTAGCATCATCATCTTTATAGTATCCTTTGCCTTTCCAATCTTTTGTACACTTAATCCCAAAATGATTATTTGCGTATTTAGCTAAATCGCTTTTACCTGTACCAGACTCCAAAATAGCCTGCGCCAAAGTGATGCTTGCGGGAATACCGTACCTATTCATTTCTTCAATGGAAATGTTTTTAAACCGATCTATATAACTTAGCGTAGTGTAGCTTGGATAATCTTTATCAGATTTTCTATCAGCAACTTTTTCTATCTTCTTATTTTCTTTATGATAGTTAGTACGCTTTTTTTTAGAGGAACATGCAGCAAATAGAAATATCAGCGTAAGCGAGAGTAAAACATTTTTCATTTAAATTTTCAATTTCTGTCCTATCTGCAATACTGTACTTTTTAAATTATTTTTTTGCATTAAGTTTTTAACAGTGGTATGATATTTTTTGGCAATAACCCCTAAAGTATCTCCACCTTTTACCGTATATGTTTTTTTAACAGTTGTTTTCACAACAGTTGCAGATGGTAATACCGTTTCAATATAATCATCGGGTCTGTTGTCATAATTATAAAGCTGATACTTTTTTATGATAGCTATAACCTGTGCTGCCCACGTTTTGCTGGCGGCATAGCCACCTCTTTGTATACCGTAAGCCCATTGCTTATATTCATATTGGCTATATTTATCAAACAGGATTTTATATTTGCTGCGGGTTTGTAGTTTATCTACAAAATCTAGGTAAGAGTCTTTTGGTCCGTTGTAATCTTTGTAAGAAGACCTAATTTGAGTATTGCTATTGTGTCCTTTAATGCCAAAATGATTGTTTAAATATCGGGCAATTTTACTGGTTCCCGCCGCCGACTCGTGTATGGCAACCGCTAAAATAATACTTGCCGGAACATGGTGCTGGTTCATTAAATCTACCGCAAATTCTTTATTTTCATCCACATAATTATTGATTACAGATTGCGAAAAGCATTGATAACTTACAATAGAAAGCATTAAAAGAACAATAATTTTTTTCAAACCTTTATGTTTTAGAAATAAGTAATAATTTACTTTTTTCTCATTAAAAATAAACCGTCTCTTAGGGGTAGAATCAATTTTTCTATCCTATTATCGACAGCAATTAATTGGTTAAAAGTATTAATATTTGAAGTATCGGTGTCGTTAATTTTTGTTAAAACTTTACCACTCCATAAAACATTGTCAACAATTATTAGTCCACCTTTTCTAACTTTATCAAAAATCATGTCGTAATAGGTACCATTATTTTTCTTGTCGGCATCTATAAAAACAATATCAAAAACCTCGTCTAAAGTTGGAATGGTTTCTAACGCATTGCCAATTTTATAGTCTATTTGCTTGTTAAAATCCGACTCAGAAAAATATCCCCTTACTCGATCTTCCAATTCTTCGTTAATGTCTAGCGTAATAATTTTACCATCGTTAGCAAGCCCTTCTGCAAGGCATAACGTTGCATAACCAGTAAAAGTGCCAATTTCTAAAATTCGTTTAGGTTGCATTAATTTAGAAAGCATACTAAGCAACCTGCCTTGTAAATGACCAGATACCATTCTGGGCATCAAAACCTCTAATTGCGTTTCACGATCAATCTTTTTTAAAAGCGCTGGTTCTGGTTCGCAGGTGGCTAATAAATACTGATTTAATTCTTCTGGGATAAGCTGCATCTGACAAAGGTAAGCATAGCTGATTTATTTTTTGGGCGTTCCGATAGCTATCGGAATAACACGTCACAAAATGACTGTACCGAGGGATTATTTGGACTTATGGAACTTTGAACTATATCTTTTTACCCAAAAAAGCCTGCCCGAAAAACAGGATGGGATGCCGTTTCTCCGAAGGTCCAAAGGACTCCTTTGGAGAGTCCTTTGGAGAGTCCTTTGGACAATCGTTAACGTAAATTTCTTAAGAGCACTTACCTCAAAATAACCTCAGTAGCACCATAACCAAATTTTTCTTTTTGGGCATCTTTAAAAGTTTGCACTTTTGGGTGCTTGCTTACCGCTTTATGTATTTTATGTTGTAAAATGCCATTTCCTACACCATGTATAAATATGATACGCTCAAACTGATGAACTATAGCTGCGTCTAATGCATTTTGAAAATGCGCCAATTGGATATCTAAGATTTCGTTTTTGTTCAGGAATTGATAATCGTCACGAAGTTTTTCTATGTGCAAATCAATTTCTTTTTGTGGTTTATCTACCGTTTTCTTTTCTTCGGTAGGTTTAAAAAAGCTTTCCTTTAACTTTTCAGCATCAATTTTTATTTTAGGTTCATCTATTCTAATCAACCAACCTTGTTCCTTTAAAAATGGAATTTGAGTTTTGCTCCCTGTAAAATCTTTAGCTCTAAATTTAATATCAAAAACTAATGGCTTAACCCATGCTTTATTTTGGGTGGTATAATACATGGCTTGCAACTGAAAATTGGGCCAAAGGTCTAAATCTGGTAACGATGCTGAATAAATTTTTGTATCTGATTGCGGATTCACTATTCCACAAAATTCACCTTTAAAAACACCTTTTTTATCCGTTTTTAAGGTGCTTAATAATTGATAGCTAGTTTGGTTAATCAAATGAAAATAAACTACAGATCCTTTATTTGGGTCGCTCACTACAGCAATAAATATTCCTTTTTCAATAAATTCTATGGTCTGATGGGTAGCTACATTGCCTTGACTTTCATCTATAAATTTTGATTTTCCATGCACTCTAGTCAGGTTATTAATCATTACAGGAATTTCAAAATCATCCTCACCAGTAACGCCCACCATCTCATCGCTTAATATTTTAGTGATATAGCCTTCGCGGTTTTCATCTACAAATCTTACAAACTCTCCTAATTCAAACTTCATGTTGTAAAGGTATGATGTTTAATTTGGCACAGCCATAATTTTAAGGCTTAGTTCTATTCTATTATTTTTTGATTAAAAAAATTAATTTTTGTAGCAATGTTTATCTACAATACGTAATTATCTAAAAACCAAAAGACATGAAACCTAAATTACTTATTAAAAAAACATTCTTTATTTCCGCCATCTTATTTTTTGCATTATTTACATCTTGTAAAGACGAAATTCTAGAAACCGTAACCTACAAAACTCAAATCAGATATTTAACATCTCCAGATAGCATAAGAGCTATAGAAGTTGCGGCACAAAGTCCAAAAACTTTAGAAAATCCTGGTCGGATTTATATTTACGGCAATTATTTATTTATTAATGACGTAAGGAAAGGAATACATGTGGTAGATAATAGCAATCCCGCTTCGCCAGTTTTTTTAAACTTTATCAATATCCCTGGCAACCAAGATTTAGCTGTAAACGATAATATTTTATATGCCGATAGCTATATTGATTTACTAGCATTTGATATTAGCAATCCTAAACAAATAAAAATAAAAAACAGAGTTAAAGATGTTTTTAACAGTTATTACAGAGCAGTTAATACTAATTTAATTTACGCTTACAAAGACACTTTGATTACTTACACTCACAAAAAAGGATCTAGTAGAAATAAAGATGCTTTTATTACAACCAGTTTTAATTCTAGTTCTGATAGTAGAAGTTATGGCACAGGTGGTTCTACCGCTAGGTTTACACTACAAAATAGCAGTTTATATACGGTAGATCAAACTCAATTAAAGGTATTTAATGTAGAAAATGCAGCGAGCCCAGCATTTGTAAAGAACATTAACATTGGATTTGGTATAGAAACTATTTTCCCCTATCAAAATAAATTATTTGTAGGCTCTACTACTGGAATGCATATTTTTGATGCTTCAGACCCCCTTTCCCCAGTTAAATTATCTACCTATAGTCATGTTACCAGTTGCGACCCAGTTATTGTAGAAGGCGATTATGCTTACGTTACTTTACGATCGGGCACAAACTGTAGGCAAGGGATTAATGTTTTAGAAGTTATAAATATAAAAGACCCTAAAAACCCAAAGTTAATTTCTCAGTTTAACATGATAAATCCTAGAGGATTGGCTATTAAAGACAATATTTTATTTATTTGCGAAGGTGCTATTGGGTTTAAAACCTTTGATAAAAGTAATATTTTAACTGTAGGAGAAAAGCTTCTATCTTTTAACAAAGCAATTAATTCTAATGATGTAATTGCAGGGCCAAAGTCTATTATCATCACAGGCGACGACAGCATTTATCAATACTCATACCCAGTTAGCGAAGCTCCTTCAAAACTTTTAAGTCAAATAAAAAAAGCACCTACTTTTTAATGAGAGTTCTATTATTGTTAATTGTTTTATCATTAACAACCGCAAAATTAAGTTTAGCCCAAGATTCTTTAAAATTTAAAAACGAGAGTACTGCAGGGTTTTTATTTGGAATAAATCGATTAGGGCCAAGCTTTCAGCATTACACAGGGGTTGTTTTAGAAAAATATCATATAGAAGCAGGCATTGTATTGGGCTTTGACCAATACGAGTATTTTAATATTAACCCTGTTGGTATAGCGCTAAAAACCCCACTTTTTAAGGGCAAAAAAATAGATACCATACTGGGTTTTAATACTGGTTTAGGTTTTTATTTATTTCAAACAAAAGGACCAGAAGATAAATATCAACCCCAGTTATTTACGCATCCTAATTTAAGTTTTAGGTTTGGCAAATTGCGAAAAGTAAACTTTACTGTTAATGCAGGCTATAAAATGCAAAAAGCTAAAACAATAGTTATTGGTGGTCAAAACAATGGTTCTTGGTGGCCAATAGCACCAAGCAAAACCGTTAGCGAGTATAAATTGCAGCGGTTGGTAGTATCGACAGGAATCTCTTTTTAAAATTGTCATAAAAAGGCGACCTCTCTTTTTTTAAAATATTTATTAGATTGATAAGGTATTATCTCATTCCGGCACCGCCGGGCATGCCACCTTTCATCATTTTTTGCATTTTAGCCATGGCAGCAGGATCAGAGAATTGCTTCATCATCTTACGCATGTCTTCAAATTGTTTAATTAGCTTGTTTACCTCTGCCATATCGCTACCACTACCTTTAGCGATACGAGTTCGTCTGCTTTGGTTTATGCTGTCTGGGTTTTCACGCTCATGCGGAGTCATAGATTGAATAATTGATTCTATTCCTTTAAAAGCATCGTCCTCAATATCTACATTCTTCATCATTTTGCTTACGCCAGGTATCATACCCATTAAATCTTTAATGTTACCCATTTTCTTGATTTGTTGTATTTGGCTCAAGAAATCGTTAAAGTCGAATTTATTTTTGCGTATTTTCTTTTGTAAGGCTGCAGATTCTTTCTCGTCAAATTGCTGTTGTGCTCTTTCTACTAAAGAAATCACATCACCCATTCCCAAAATACGCGACGCCATTCTTTCTGGATAGAAAACATCCAAAGCATCCATTTTTTCGCCAGTACCTATAAACTTAATAGGCTTATTCACTACAGATTTAATAGAAAGCGCTGCACCACCACGGGTATCGCCATCTAACTTGGTTAAAACAACACCCGTAAAATCTAACCTATCGTTAAAGACTTTGGCTGTATTTACAGCATCTTGCCCAGTCATGGCATCAACTACAAATAAAATTTCTTGTGGTTGTGTTGCTCTTTTAACTTCGGCAATTTCATCCATCAAGGCATCGTCTAGCGTTAAACGACCAGCCGTATCTATAATAATTACATTGTTTCCGTTCTTTTTACCATGTGCAATTCCTTCTAAAGCAATGGCAACTGGGTCGGTAGATTCGCGGTTTGTATACACCTCTGCCCCTACTTGACCTGCTAAAACCTCTAATTGATCAATTGCCGCTGGGCGATAAACATCGCCGGCAACCAATAAAGGTTTTTTACCTTTTTGCGCTTTTAAGAATAAAGCCAGCTTACCAGTAAACGTAGTCTTACCTGCTCCGTTTAAACCTGCAATTAAAATAATGGTAGGGTTTGACTTAATATTAAGCTCATCTACCGAGCCTCCCATTAACTGGGTAAGCTCATCGTTCATTATTTTTGTAAGCAATTGCCCAGGCGAAATGGCTGTTAACACATTTTGTCCTAATGCTTTTTGCTTCACATCATCTGTAAAAGATTTTGCTGTTTTGTAGTTAACATCGGCATCTAAAAGAGCTTTTCTTATCTCTTTCATGGTTTCGGCCACGTTAATTTCGGTAATGCTACCTTGTCCTTTTAATACTTTAAATGCGCCTTCTAGCTTATCCTGCAGATTTTCAAACATGCTTTAATCTTGTTTTATTCTTAAAATTTCGGATTACAAAGTTATCATTTTATTAAAATAATTAAGTGTTTATAAATAGCATCTACAAAAGCTATAAATAAAGTAATATTTAACTTTTTAAAATTAAACTAAATAATTAGTGAGTCTTCATAAATAATTCATAATCGCTGTTCTAATTTAGTAGAGAAAATTATATTTTAAAAGCTGTGTAACATTTGTATTTGTTTGTGCATCTGATAAATGAGAAAGACAATATTTAAACTTTGAAAGTTTATCAGAAAAAACGTGGTACTTGAGCGTCTGCAATTAAGATAATCATGTTAATTTATAGTGTTAATGCAGATAAACGCTCCGGAACGTGGAGCGTTTTTTTTGTTCAAAATTTCAAATAATTGGGCGTTCCCTTTTGCCAATCGCTCAAAATCCACCACCGTGTCAAGCTTTCCGCTCATACTGCTTCAGGCCTTATCCACAAGGCTGGTATCCGCTACAATCCTTAACGCGACATACGTTACAGAAACATTATTTAATAAATCTCCCGCAGGAATCGAAGATTATGTAAATTTTGAATCAAATAATTCTAATAAAACAGTTTATTTATCCACTCCTAAGAGCTGCGTTAGGGATGGAAATGGTATCCTTTTTTTTGCAATTACTTCATTAAGCAGGTGGCAAAAAAAGATATAATGGACAGCCCGCCCGTGTTTTGGGCTCGAGCTAAAGCCAAAGGGAACGCCCAAAAAATAATTCTTAACTGTCAACTTGACATTCTAAACACCTTTGGAACAAGCATTGATGTGTAGCCACAGTAAACTATAATGTAACAACACAAAATAATTATGAAGGAAAAAGGAACGATTTCGATACATACTGAGAATATTTTCCCAATCATTAAAAAGTTTTTATACTCTGATAACGAGATATTTTTAAGAGAATTGGTGTCTAACGCTGCCGATGCAACCCAAAAAATAAAGCGTTTGGCTGGTTTAGGGCAATACAATGGTGAACTAGGCGAACTAGCTGTTAATGTAGCGTTTGATAAAGACAAAAAAACCATTACCGTTTCTGACAATGGTTTGGGGATGACTGCCGAGGAGATTAAGAAATATATTAATCAAATTGCTTTCTCTGGCGCTACAGAGTTTGTTGAGAAATTTAAAGACGCTAAAGATGCCAATGAGATTATTGGTAAATTTGGTTTAGGTTTTTACTCGGCTTTTATGGTTTCTGATAACGTGGAAATTCAGACACTTTCTTACCAAGATGGCGCCGAACCTGCTGCATGGATTTGCGATGGTAGCACCGAGTTTGAGATTAAAGAAGGTATAAGAACTACTCGAGGTACAGATATCATCTTACACGTAAATGCAGAATCTGAGGAGTTTTTAGACGAGCAAAAATTACAGCAAATTTTAGATAAATACTTTAAATTTTTAACTGTCCCTTTAATTTTTGGAACTAAATCTGAAAGTGTAGAAGATGGCGAAGATGCAGAAGGTAAAAAAGAATACAAGTCTGTTGATTTACCCAATGTAATTAACGGCGCTAAGCCCATTTGGACACAAACTCCGTCTGAATTAACAGATGAAGATTACCTACAGTTTTACAAAGAGCTTTATCCTTTCCAAGAGGATCCGTTATTCTGGATTCATTTAAATGTTGATTATCCTTTCAACTTAACTGGAGTTTTATATTTCCCTAAATTGAAAAACGATGTAGAGATACAACGTAATAAAATCAAATTATTTAGTCGCCAAGTGTTTATTACCGATGAGGTAAAAGACATTGTGCCTGAGTTTTTGATGTTGTTGCATGGGGTGATAGATTCACCAGATATTCCATTAAACGTATCGCGTAGTTTCTTGCAAGCAGACGGTAATGTGAAGAAGATTAACAGCTACATTACTAAAAAAGTGGCTGAAAAATTAGGTGAGTTGTTTAAAAAAGACCGACCAGCTTACGAGGCTAAATGGAGTGATATTGGTTTGTTTGTGAAATACGGAATGATTTCTGAAGAGAAATTTTACGATAAAGCCAAAGATTTTGCTTTGTTTACCAATACCAGCAAAAAGAACTTTACGATGGACGAATACCGTGATACGGTAAAGGACATCCAAACTGATAAGGACGGGAACTTAGTATATTTATACACGGTTGACCCTGCTAAACAGGATGGATTTATCCAGTCGGCTACAAAGAAAGGTTACGATGTTTTGTTAATGGATACGCCTATTGATACTCATTTTGTGAGCCAAATGGAGCAGAAATTAGAGAAAACACAGTTGAAACGTGTGGATGCCAATACCGTTGATAAACTGATTGATAAAGGCGAAAAAATGGAACACGTTTTAAGCGAGGACCAAACTAAGCAGGTGACAGAGATTTTTGAAAAGGCAATTAACAAACCTGCTTACAAGGTTGAGGTTGAAGCTTTAAGTCCGGATGAATTACCTGTAACCGTAACTATGGATGAGTTTATGCGCCGTATGAAAGATATGGCTGCCATGGGTGGCGGCATGAGTTTTTACGGAAATATGCCAGATAGCTATAAAGTTGCCATTAACGGAAACCATAAAATAGTTAACAAAATTTTGGCTAGTACTGACGAAGCAGAACAATCTGCTTTGGCTAAGCAAACTTTCGATTTAGCATTACTTTCTCAGGGTTTGTTAACTGGAGCTGAATTAACTGCTTTTGTGAATAGAAGTGTTTCGCTTATATAAGGTTTGACTTAGGTTTAAGAAAAAAGTTTTAGTCCCGATAGCTATCAGGATGAAAGCGCTAAACTGAATATTAAAAATCCCTTTCGGAATTTGTTTTCTGGAAGGGATTTTTTGTTGTATCATAAGTGTTCTATTCTGGTATATTTATATGTTACAAACCCTGATATTTATGAAATCGAAATTATTTATATACATTATTCTTAACTGTTTTTTATTTGCTTCATGCGTAAAGAAGGAAGATGAAATTATCAAGGATTTACCTAATACAAAGAAAGAAATAGTCATCATCAATCAAGATATACTTGATGGTAGTTACAGAGGCAAAATCTTTATAGATAGAATTGTTTGGACAGGAACGGTCCAAAAACCTGATACTTCCTATAGTTATCCATTAAACTTTATCATAAAGGGAAATCAGTTTTCAAGAGCAGAATGTGGTTTAAGTGGTTATATTGAAATCAATAAAGAAAAAGAAATTGTAGAATTTAAAACTAAAGAAACTGGAACTACAAATTTTAGAAATTGGATAATAGATACGTTTAACTATAAAATAGAATCTGGAGTGATAACAATTTTTAAGAATGATTCTCAACCAACCAATGAGTTTTTAGCTTCAAAATATGGAATAGGAAGTCAGTTTAATATTGTGTCAATTTTGGCTAATAATTCTTTACTACCTAAATAATGTTTGATTTTTATTATATAAATTATCTCAATTAAACTTAAAAGTAATTAAAAATTGAAGTATTTATAGCATTCACTTTTAGAAGTTCTTTAGAATTTATATTTTTCAATCTTTTAAAGGTTTTTTATATGGGTGATATACTTTTAAATAATATTTAGTTTTCACAATTAGCCTCTATAAACCAATTTTTTATCCACTTTCAGCTTTTCATTCTTTTCTCAAAGTTTATACAAATACTGAAAAAATCTCCATATTTATATCTTTGTTATTTAGTTTCTTTTTACCATTTAAAAGGGTTTCGGTATTTTCTAATAATATTTACCTAATGCGTGTAAAAATTCTAATAATTTGAATGTTCACTTCAACAGTTTTTTTACTATTGAAAAGACTAAATTAAACTTTGGAAAGGTATATCAACTTTGATAAAATTATCCAAAAGTTTATTAAAAGTATATTACCGAAAAAAAGCATTGAGTACAGTCCGAAAGGATTCCTTCGGAAAAAGGGTAGCTTTATTTGATTTACTGTATTGCAGATAGAAAAAAATAAAATCTAATAGCTTGAAAGGAATCACTTTTTGCAGTGTTATTCGTACAGCCCTAAGAACGCCCGTTAATCATTTTTTATTTAACAACTAATAAGCTGTTTATTCACTCTCAATTTCCACATCTTTCATAAAAGCAGTTTTTTCTTCATCGGCATACATGCCATAAGCATCAACCAACAGCCCTTTAACGCCATCTTTACTTTCTATAGCATATAGAATAGAGCTATCATCTGGACTGTTCATTCCTTCAAAACGATGAATTTGAACAACTTTTAATTCGGCGGAAGTGAATTTTCTTACCGCAGGAAGTGAGCAAAATATACAGTCTTCTTTATAATCAAATTCGTAAGTAAAACCCTCCTCTTTTAGTCCGTTCATGGCTTGCGAAAGAGTTTCATAACTGTTAGAGTGACTTTGAGTTTTCATAATATCCAAAAAATTGGTTCAATTACAGTTAAACAATTTTAATGCCTAATAATTAAAAGCTTTATTTTTCATTAACATACATATCTATAATAATATTCCATTTCATTTCTCCATCTTTTTGCCATACTCTAATATAATCGTAAGATTCTAAACCTATGGTAGCGGTTCCGGTTGTGTAAGCAATGTCGCCACTTGATGCCCTTTTAACTTTAGCCGGTTTATTAGTATATAAAAGATTGTTCTCTGCAATTTTATTTAAGACATTTACTTTACCTATTACCGGTGTTTGATTAGGTAAGAACAGCTGTACATCATCTGCGTAATAATTTTTAAATGCGCTGTTGCCTGCTTTTTTAAGTGCATCACCTAATAAAGAGTCGGTATTAAAAATTACTTGTTCCCTCAATTGTAGGTACGGTGGGCCATAAATTCTAGGGTAATCTCTATTTTCTGGATTAATAAATAATTGCTTTACTTCTATGTTTGGTTGTGGTTGTGGATTTATTGCATTCAGTTCTATACCCCATTTACCATCTTTAGAAGATTTCCAAATGGTTAAATATCTGTTGTAAGTTATGCTTTGTTCTTTTTGGGTAGTTAAACCCCCTGAAGTAATACCATAAGAAGCACTTTTAGATAAAATTGCATAGTCTGGTGTTTTGGTTAGCACCTGATTAGTTATTTTATTGTCTTTATAGTATTCTTTTGCATTAACTGGCTGCGGAACATAAAACATGGTATTTTTTTTAGTTACCTTTTTATAGGCATTATCAATACCTTTTGTATTAAAAAGATCGTTAAGGTGACTCTCTGTTGTAATTAAGGAATTTACATTTCCATTGTTCCTTTGTGAAAAAGCAGGAACTGAGATAAAAAGCACAAATAAATAGATGATTAACTTTTTCTTTAAATTAAGTTTTATCTTTAAAATTAGTTAATTAACCGTGAAAATATAATGAATAAAATAATTTTAACTTTTTTATTGTGCTTATCGACTACGTTTTTAAGTGCACAACAAATGTATTTAACTAACATCAATGGCGATCCTGTATTAACAAAAACTTATACAGAGATTATTGGTTCGGCTTTTTTATCAGATAATTGGATTGACGGTACTGTAACTACCATTAATGGTAAGACCTATAAAAATATAAACTTAAAGTACGATTTATTTAAAGATGAGCCCTATTTTAAACAAAAAGAAAATGATGAAAGTTTATATGCTTTTACTGAAAAAATTAAGACCTTTACTTTAGTAAACTTGGGTGTAGAAGAAACTTATTTAATGGGTTTCCCAGCAGTTGATAACTATACTCCAGATTCTTATTATCAGGTTTTAGGTAAAATAAATGAAAATTATTTTCTAAAGAAAACAATAAAGACAATCTCAGAATCTAGACCATATAACTCATCTACAACCGAAAAAACTTTTATAGAACTGCAAGTTTATTACCTATTTAAAGATGGCAAAATGATAAAATTTAAACCTTCTAAAAAAGAGTTTCTAGCCAATTTCCCTGCCCAATCAGAAAAAATTAACGCGTATCTAAAAACTAATGATGTAGATTTTAAAAACGGAAAAGATTTAGGTGGATTGTTTAGTCATATCTTGGGCGCTAATTAATTTTTAGCCCAAGTACTTCCTTCTTTACCGTCTTTAACCTCGAAACCTAAATCGTTTAATCCTATTCTTATTTTATCAGAAGTTAAATAATCTTTATTGGCTTTAGCTTCTGTTCTTATATTTAGTATAAAATCCATTAGCGGGCTTAAATCATCTGTGGCCTGTAAATCGTTCTTTAAGCCTAAAACATCGTTTAAATAACTATTAAATAATTTTATTAAAGATGCTAAATCAGTTTCTGAAATGGTGGTTTTACCATCGTGAATAGAGTTGATGATTTTAGTGGCATCAAATAACTCTGCAATTAAAACTGGGGTATTAAAGTCATCATCCATTGCGACTTTAAACTTTGAAGATAATGCTGCCACATCAACCATAGAAGCGGAAGAAGTTTTCAATTTATCTAACAATTCATAGGCCGCCATTAATCTTTTAAACCCTTTTTCGCTGGCGTCTAAAGCTTCGTTAGAGAAATCGAGTGTGCTGCGGTACTGTGCTTGTAGCATAAAAAACCTCACCACCATCGGACTGTATCCTTTGTTTAATAATTTATGATCGCCAGAAGAAAGTTCTCTTGGCAGAAAACTATTGCCTAAAGATTTAGACATTTTTTGACCATTAACGGTAAGCATATTGGTATGTATCCAATAGTTTGCTGGTTGTTTACCGCAGCAAGCCATGTTTTGTGCAATTTCATTGGTGTGGTGGGTAGGTGCCAAATCCATTCCGCCACCGTGAATATCAAATTGTTCGCCAAGGTATTTATTACTCATGGCCGAGCATTCTAAGTGCCAGCCGGGGAAACCCATGCCCCATGGCGAAGGCCATTGCATCAAATGTTGTGGTTTAGCTTTGATCCATAAGGCAAAATCTAGCTTCCCTCTTTTATCGTTCTGACCGCCTAAATCGCGGGTGTTTGTTAATAAATCTTCTAATTTACGTCCGCTAAGTGCTCCGTAATTTTGGGTTTGGCTGTACTTTTCTACATCAAAATAGATGGAGCCGTCAACCTCGTAGGCAAAACCAGTTGCTAAAATGGTTTTTACCATTTCTATTTGCTCTATAATATGTCCGGTTGCCGTAGGCTCTATACTTGGCGGAAGGGCGTTAAAAGATTTCATTACCGTGTGGAAGTCATCGCTGTATTTTTGTACAATTTCCATGGGTTCTAATGCTGCTAATTTCGCTTTTTTAGAAATTTTATCTTCTCCTACATCGCCATCACTTTCTAAATGGCCAGCATCGGTTATGTTTCTTACATATCTAACTTTATAACCTAAAAAAGTGAGGTATCTAAAAATCACATCAAAAGAGGTGAAAGTCCTTACGTTACCTAAATGCACATCGCTATATACGGTTGGTCCGCAAACGTACATCCCAACAAATGGAGCGTTAAGTGGCGTAAAAATTTCTTTTTTTCTACTAAGCGTATTGTATATAACTAAAGCATTTGACATGTCGCAAATTAATAAATTTGATCGTTTTTGTTTAAAATATATTTCGCTTTTGCTTAACCTTAATTTAGTTTCAGTAGTGCGTTAACGATTGTCCAAAGGAGTCCTTAGGACAATCGGAGAAATGGCATCCTTTTTTTTGCAAATATCCTTTTGTAAATAGCAAAAAAAGATATAGTGGAAAGCGTGTTAAAACGACCAAAAAAATTATTTAAATAAATCTTAACTACTGCGGCAAAGATACATTTACCCTAATAGGATAATGGTCAGAAAATTCTTTTTTGATGATTTTGTAGCCGTCTATATTAAAGACTGGTGATGTAAAAACATAATCTATTTGGAAATTTGGCGCATCACCGTTATAGGTAACTCCAAGTCCGCTACCTTTTTCTTGAAAACTATTTTTTAACCCTTTACCAATTTGAGTCACACAATAAGATGAGGGCGTATCGTTAAAATCGCCCATCACGATTACCGGTAATTGAGTCTGATGAATGGCGTTTTTGAGTACTTCTACTTCTTTACTGCGCTTAATAAAAGCATTTTTTAATTTCCTCATAATTCTTTTAGAGGAACCAACATCGTTACTGGTATTGAGGTCTGTTTTTACTTCGTTGATAAAAGAATAATCTTCTGGCTGTAAAGATATGGAAGCTAAATGAACCACATAAACTCTAATAACTTGATCTCCTTTTTTAATATCTACCCAAATGGCTTTATTGCCATTGTCTTGAGTTTCTATTTGTAAATCGCCATGATTGATGATAGGAAACTTGCTAAAAACCGCCACACCTGTGGACTCGTAATCATTATTTAAGGTCGTATCATAGTAATAATGTTTTGTTTTTAGGATACTTAAAATAGAATCTTTAAAGTTATACTTTCCTTTATTGCGAGTGAAAAACTCTTCTATTCCCAATACATCTGGGTCTTCGTCGGCTATAAATCGTAAAATATCAGAACTTATTTCATTGTCTAAAATAGACCCAAATTTTCTAAAGTGATGAACATTATAAGACATTAATTTAATCGTGTTTTCACGATCTGTAAAATTACTGGTAGATGCCGTTCTAAAGCCTATTGTTTTGGTAAGAATAGAATAGCCTGCTAAAATAACGACCAATGAAGCTAAGAAATACCACTTTTTAAATAATACCCAATAAATAACAAATAAAAAATTTGATAACAATACAAATGGATAGGCTAAGCCAAAAAAAGTAAAATACCAAGTATCCTGAGGATTAGTTACGGAACACAGATAAGCGAGCAACAAGCAAATAATAGCTAGTATATTTAAGAAAAGAACAATTTTTTGGAAAAAACTATTTTTCTTTTTCTTCATTACTATTGCTTGCGTTAAATAGAATCTGTTTTTCTTGTGCGGTTAAATTATTGTAACCCGATTTAGAAATTTTATCTAAAATACGATCTACCATTTCTTGATTGGGCTCTGTAGTTACCTTTTTCGTAATCTGATAATCATTCTTTGAAACTACCCTAAGTTTGGGCTTTGCTTTAAAAACATTCTCGAATGGCTTACTCCAATCGTTGCCGTTTTGCAAAGATTTAATAAAAAAGAAGCCAAAAATACCACCACCAATGTGCGATAAATAACCACCTGCATTAGGACCTACAATACTTAATAAATCTATCACTATAAAAAAAACAGCAATCCATTTTAATCTTACTGGACCAATTAATATAAGAGAAATAGTGTAATCTGGTAAAAGTGTAGCAGTGGCAACCATTATAGCGGTAACAGACGCTGATGCACCTACTGCGGCAGATAAGGCAACACTATCTTGATAATAAGGAAAAATGTTGTAAGCAGCTATGTAAAAAAAAGCACCTGATAGGCCACCAGCTATATATACAAAAGTAACCTTTTTACTATTTAAGAATTCTTCAAAAATCTTACCTATGTAAAACAACCAAAGCATATTAAATAGAATATGGAAAAAACCAGCATGTAAAAACATGTAGGTAAAAGGTGTATAAAATCTAAATAGTAGTTTTTGCAAGTCGGTAGGAACCGCCAAATACTCCCTTACAAATAAACTGATAGAGCTTTGCTTAGTAAACAAGGTTTCTATCACACTCAAAATACCTATAACCAAAAAGATGATTACATTAATACCAATAAAAAGATTTACCCTGCTGCCAGAGTTAAAAACCTTGTATTTTATATCATCAATTAAAGACATATAGCTAATTTAATAATGTTTAGTAAGGTTTTTAAATTTAACCTAAAATTTTGTTAATACTGTCCGGGTCTTTTAATATCCCAAATTTTAATCAAAATAAAGCCAATGAGCATTCCGCCCAAATGTGCAAAATGCGCCACGTTATCTCCAGGGTTGTTGGCAATGCCATTATACAGTTCAAAAGCGCCATATAAGATGACCAAGTATTTGGCCTTCATTGGGAAAAAGAAATAGATGTAAATTAATGAATTTGGAAACAACCATCCAAAAGCTAGTAATATGCCAAACACAGCCCCAGAAGCGCCTAACACTTGCGAGTCTAACAATTTACCCGCATAGTTGTTCACCGCCGTAACAGATGCTCTTTTAACTTCTGTATCGTTTGGGTTGGCTTTGTAATAATCCACAAACTCTACATAATTGGCTTGGTAGCCACTGCTAATGTCTTCCTCTACAAACCTCTCAAACGATTGGTAATTGGGGTTTATTTCATAAGCCTCGGCATGCTTTTGCACCGGATGAATCTCTAAATACTGCACACCCATAAATAATATAGATGCACCTAAGCCAGTTAATAAATAATATTGCAAAAACTTTTTAGAGCCCAAAAAATTCTCTACGGTAGCACCAAATATCCATAAAGCAAACATGTTGGAAAATAAATGCCCAATATTGCCATGCATAAACAGGTGAGAAATTAATTGCCATACCTTAAACTTTGGCGACTCAAAATAAGTTAAAGCTAACCATTCTGTTATCGGAAACCTGCTTTGGAAAACGTAAGTAGCAAAAAATAAAATACCATTAATAATCAACAGGTTTTTTACAACCGGCGGAAACAAAGTATTACCTAAAGGCCTAAATTCTTTCATTCGTTTTTAACGTTTATTAAATCTTTCAGCAAGCTCATCTAAAGTAATTTTAACAATTATCTGTTTGCCGCTAACTGCGGCATTAGGCATTTCGCAAGCAAAAAGCTGATCTACTAAATCATTCATCTCTGCTAACTCTAATTTTGTGCCAGCCTTAATAGAAGCATTTTTAGCCAATGTTCTTGCCAAGTTATCTCTCTTATCTAATTTTAAAACGGTGTGATTGTTTTTAAAACCTTCAATTAATTCTTCAAGCATGGTAGCTAAATCGTTATTTTCTGGAATATCTGCTGGCACTCCTTCTACAACCAAGGTGTTTTTACCAAAATCTCTGATTTGAAAACCCAAAGCATGTAAATATGGCAGCAACTCGTTTGCTAACGCAAAATCTGTTGTGCTTAATGTTAATGTTTGTGGAAATAAACTTTGCTGACTAGCTCCTTTGTTTTGATCTAGTTGTTTTAAAAAGCGTTCGTAAAGCACACGTTCATGTGCTGCTTGCTGGTCGACTAAAATAAGTCCGTTTTTAATCTGAGTAATGATATATTTTTGATGGAGCTGAAAAACCATTCGGCTCCCCAAAGTATCTACCCCGGCACTATTAATTTGGAGCTTTTTTTCGGTCTCCATATCAAAACTGCTTTGTAAAACAGTAGGCTGCTGATTAATTTCATAAAGCGTTTCCCAATTTTTTGGAATTCCCTGCCTCGTATCATTTAAATTTCGCAAATAAGGAATTTCTCGGTCCGCTTTCTTCTCTTCTGTAAAGGGATTAAAATCTGGATTAAAATTTACAGATGGCGCTTTTAAATCTTCAATAGGCACACTGCTAATCAAACCATCAAAAGCTGTTTCCTGATTAAAATCTAAACTTGGCGTAATGTTATATTTCCCTAAGGAACGTTTTACCGCCGACCGGATGATGGCATAAATAGCCTTCTCGTCTTGGTATTTTATTTCTGTTTTTGTAGGGTGTACGTTAATATCAATTTTAGCAGGGTCTATCTCAATAAACAATACATAAAGCGGAAAGCAATCATCGGGCAAAAGCTGCTCGTAAGCTATCATTACCGCATGGTTTAAATAACCATCTTTGATAAATCGGTTGTTTACGAAGAAAAATTGATCTCCCCGCGTTTTTTTGGCAAAAGCGGGTTTACCTATAAAACCTTTCACTTGTATAATGCTAGTTTCTTCATCAACAGGCACCAAACGTTCGTTATAATTATTACCTAATAAATGGATAATTCTTTGCTTTAGCGGTGCAATTGGCAAATGATAAACCTCTTGCTCGTCATGATGAAGGGTAAAAAACACATTTGGGTGCGCCAAAGCCACACGCTGAAACTCGTCTATAATATGCCTAGTTTCTACGGGGTTACTTTTTAAAAAATTTCTTCGGGCTGGGATATTGTAAAACAGATTTTTCACGCAAACAGAAGATCCATTTGGTGCAGAACAAACCTCTTGGTTAATTACCTCAGAAGCTTCAATATTTAAACAGCTTCCAAGCTCGTCTTCATGCCTTTTAGTTTTGAGCTCTACCTGCGCAATAGCCGCAATAGAAGCCATCGCCTCGCCTCTAAAGCCCATGGTTCTTATGGCAAATAAATCTTCGGCTTTGTTAATTTTAGAAGTCGCATGTCTTTCAAAACACATCCTCGCATCGGTTGCACTCATGCCACAACCATTATCAATCACCTGAATTAATGCCTTCCCCGCGTCTTTAATTATTAACCTAATTTTATCAGCGCCAGAGTCAATTGCGTTCTCCAACAACTCTTTAACAGCCGATGCCGGTCTTTGAACAACCTCGCCGGCAGCAATTTGGTTAGCAACAGCATCTGGTAAAAGTTTTATAATATCCCCCATTAGCCAGCAAAAATAGCAATTTTTTAAGGCATAGAATTTCCTATTTAAGTAAAATAAAAAATGACGGAAACAGACTTGATTTTAAGAATTCTTTGGGCGCTCCCTTTTCCCAAAACACAGAGCCCAAACACGGGCAGGCTGTTTAGGGGTTCCGTAATTTTTTAATCCGTTTAAAAGGCTTAAAAAATGTACCAAGCCCTGCACATCCTTAGCGCAAAACTGATAATGATGATTAGACATAGAATATTTTATCCAGATTGATTAGACAGATTATATGTTCTACGCATTAGTAGCATCAGTTTTTTCGCCACCAATTCAAGAATATAAAATTGAATGAAGCCTTCAAAATGGTAACATCTAAAAACCTAATCTTTAATACTGTTAAATATTTTCCTAAAATCGTTCTTGTACTGGTTTTTAAAGTCTAAAGAACTAGTACAAATCACTTTGTAAAAAGCATTTTTGGTTTCTACAATTCCAACAAAATAATAATAGTATATCACGGTTTCCTCATCAAGATACGTGAGATCTGTACTCATAAATTTTGCATCTCCGTTAGTGCCAACATTTGCAGAAGCAACTTTTCTTTCCTCTTTATTTATTAAAAACTCCTTAAAAAACTGATCGTAAACTTGATTTATATTTGGGTTTGCAGAATTGTCAATTTCTTTTACACTTTTTTCTTTTCTAATGATATAGCCAGAAACATCTCTAACCATGTTTCTAAATTGTAGCACAGCATCCGGGTTTAAGCCTCCAGTTTTACTCATATAATCAGGTAAACTAACTGTAAACTGTCCCACTTCATATTTATCCATTTTAGTTTGCGCACTACTGGTTTCGCAAAAAACAAGAAGTATAATTAATGTGAAGTAATTTTTCATTTTAGAGAAATTAATAAATAGACATAACACTTTGAAGGTAAATATTTTATAGTGAAAATGGAAATGAGGGTTTAATTGCAGTGGAAGAATAATAAAATTGTATATCACAATTTGTGGCATCCATAAAAACTAAAATGGGTATAAGAATAACTCCATTCGCATTCACAAAACAAGGAATTCCAATGTGATTTATTTAACTACATCTTATTCATTAAAGTTAACACAAAATCAAACATTTATAAAGTTAAGAAATGGGTTTTGCGTTCCTTTAGGTAGGTAATAAAGATATAGCGCAAAGCGTATTAAAACGCCCAACATAATAATCCGTTTAACTTTGGACTAATCTTAAAATAAATCTGTCAAGATTTTTTCTGTGCTTATTCCTTCAGCTTCTGCTTTGTAGTTTCTAACCACGCGATGTTTCAAAATAGGTAAAGCTACCGCTTGCACATCTTCTATATCTGGCGCATATTTTCCACTAATTGCTGCGTGGCATTTTGCGCCTATTACCAAATATTGCGATGCTCTTGGGCCAGCACCCCAGCTTAAGTATTTGTTAACTTCTGGAGTAGCATATTCAAAATTAGGTCGTGTTTTTGCAACTAATTTTACTGCATATTCTAACACGTGGTCAGATACCGGAATTTGTCTAATCAATTGCTGAAAATAGCTGATTTGCTCGGCATTTAACAATCTTTTTAGGGTTTGAGTTTGATTTCCGGTGGTGTTTTTAACGATGTTAATTTCTTCGGCAAAGGATGGATAATCTAAACTTACGTTAAACATAAATCTGTCTAACTGTGCCTCTGGCAAAGGATAAGTTCCTTCTTGTTCTATCGGGTTTTGTGTTGCTAAAACAAAAAAAGGCTTTGGTAAAATATGGGTTTGCCCTGCGGCAGTTACACATTTTTCTTGCATCGCTTCTAATAAAGCAGCTTGAGTTTTTGGAGGGGTACGGTTAATTTCATCAGCCAAAATGATGTTAGAAAAAACTGGGCCTTTTATAAATTTAAAGTTTCTATCGTCTCCTAAAATTTCGCTTCCAATGATATCAGAAGGCATTAAATCTGGCGTAAACTGTATTCTGTTGAAAGACAAATCTAAAACATTGGCTACCGTTTGTACCAATAAAGTTTTTGCTAAACCTGGCACACCAACCAATAAGCAGTGTCCATTACTAAAAATAGATATTAAAACAGATTTTACAACCTCGTCTTGTCCAACAATTACTTTAGAAATTTCTTTTCTAATTTCTTCATAAGAAGCGCACAAAGCATCTATAGCTTCTACTTCTGAGGTGTATTTCATAAACTATCTTAGTTACTTGCGGTCTGCGAATCTAATACCCATTCTTTTAAAATCTCGCACTCTAAATATTCTGGGTCTATCTTGATGTAAGTAGATTTTCTTCTTTTCTCAAACCATTTACTTACGGTTTTATTAGTCTTGTCTTCAAAAGCTGCGTCTTTAATTTTTGGTAAATCTTGTTCTAAATTAGCTTTATGGGGTGGTATTTTAGATTTTAGGTATAAAAATTTATAACCCACTTTTCCACGTTGACTGGTAAAAACATCGGGAGTAGAGTAAGTACCAACCTTCATGGTATCTATAGTTAAAAACACTTTAGGATCTAAAATATCTGTCGGAATAAAAGTGGTTCTAGAAGAAACGTTTTGAGAGTTCAACATCATACCACCATTATATTTAGTTTCGTTCTCGTCAGAATAAACAGAAGCAGCATTATTGAAATTCATTTTGCCTGTGTTTACTTTCTGATAAATAGAGTCAATCTCTATACGAGTTCTTTCTAATGCCGCTGGTACCACTTCTGGTATAATTAAAATATGCCTTGCTTGTGCCTGCTCTCCACGTCTTTCTACAACTTCTAAAAAATGAAACCCAAATTCGGTTTCAAAAACCGGAGAGATTTCCCCTGGTTTAAGTTTAAATGCCCAAGAGGTAAATTCTTTAGCCATTGTTTGTCTATCAAAAAAACCTAAATCGCCACCTTCTCTTGCAGATCCCGGATCTTGGGAATATAACCTAGCCATGGTAGCAAAGCTTTCGCCTGCTTTAATTCTTAGTCGTAAACCTTCGGCTTTATCTTTATAAAATTCTTTCTCCTTTTTTGTGAGCTCGGGGTAAATCACAATTTCACCAATTTCTACTTCGGTATTAAACTCTGGTAAAGAATCTTTTGGAAAAGCATCATAGAATCTTTGAACATCTAAAGGTGTTACTTCTACCTTTTCGGTAATTTTAGCTTGCATTTTTTGAGCTACTAACTGTTCTTCTATTTCTGGTCTTATTTCATCTTTATACTGAATTAAAGATTTTCCCAAAAATCCTTCTAACTTTTCTTGACCACCGGCTCTAGACGTCATCACCCTCATTCTACGGTTAACTTCTCCGTCAATATCTTCTTCATCTACAGTAATAGAATCCAAAACAGCTTGCTGAGTTAACAGTTTTTGGCTCAACATATTCTGTAAAAAAATACATTTTAAATTATCCTCTGGCTTATTTCCTTGCATTACATATTGTGCGTATTGCTGGTCTATCTCGGACTTTAAAATGATATTACTTCCCACAACAGCTACTACTTTATCAATCACTTTAGATTGAGCCATTACTTGGCTAAAAGCTAAAGCTAAAATTCCTACAACAACTATTAATTTTTTCATTTATCGTACACTTCTAATTCGTTATTTCTTTGTGCCTCTTCAAAAACAGATTTCTCCATTTGATTGATAAGCGTTAACTTTCTTTGATTGATAATCAAATTTTTTATGTTGTCTTTCTCAAATGCTAATGGAGACAAACTATCCTTGTATTTAGAGTCTCGCAAAATTAAGAGATATAATGTATTATTTTCGGATATTTCGAAAATACGGTTTAATTTAAAGTTATTCCCCTCAGTAACTCTACTAATGGGTAAAATTTGTTCTATTTCTTCTAAATAATGCCATGCTGTATCTTGTAAAGAAAAATTAGAAGAATATTTAAAACAGTATTTTTCCAATAAATCTATGTCTCTTAAATCTTTAGATACAAACAGTTTTTTAACCATTTCTATTTTTGGTGCACTTACGGGTAACCTAATGTAAGAAACTTTAAGAATGGGTTTTTTTAATTCAAAATTGCTTTTATTAGTCTCATAATAAGTTGAAATTTCTTTATCAGTAACTATGGTATCTAACTTTTGTGCAATTAACTTTTGCTCATATTCAAACCTGATTAAAGATTTTCTATAAACTTCTAATTGTTTCTGAATAGTTTGATCATCTGATTTTATATTTTCAGCTGCTTGGTGTTGTATAGCTTGCTCCTTTAACCACTGATTTACAAATGCTTTTACAATTAATATGCTATCGCTACCATGCGAGTTTGAGGGCACTATACCGTCCAAATCTTTTAAATACAAGTATTTATCATATGCTTTTGCAATAGCAACATCATTAGGGCTATTAAAGAAATTACACGAACTTGTTAGCAAAACAGAAACTATTGCCACAAAAAAGAATCTAATTAAATGCATCATCAATGCAACGAAAGTAAAATCTTTTTAGCGTATATTACTTATTGTTTAACTTTTTTTAACAAAAAATAGTAACATTTGTAAGAATGGACAATAACTTAAACACTACAGACCCAATAGCTTTAAGTCTCTTATTTACTGATGATTTATATATTATAGATGATGTAGAGCCACCAATTGTATTAAGCAAAGAAACATTGCCAGCTCATTTGGTTAAACAAAAAGAGCCAGAAACTACCGCACCTATTAAAGTAGAGGCTGTTAAACAATTGGAAGAAATTAAACTTGCAGATAAACCTTACTATCAATACCTAGGAGAAAATAATAAATCTTTTTTGGTTGTTATTTATAACGAGACATTAGACTATTTGGCTAAAGCCGATTTAGAATTTCTACTCAAAATTTTAAAAGCAAAGAATTTGATTTTAGATGATATTGCTATTTTGAATAAAGCCAAATATCAAAACTTAAGTTTTGAAAATTTAAAAGACTTTTTCGGGTTTAATAAGATGCTTACTTTTGGTATAAACCCTAAGGAGTTTGGTATTGCCAGCATTACAGCCAATAAAAAGTATGGTTTTAAAAACACTGAAATTTTAGGAACTTGGGACTTAAACCAATTAAGTACAGATGTTAAAAAGAAGGCTATTTTTTGGAACGAACTTAAAACTCTTTAATTGATGATCACATTAGTTTTCGCAACAAATAATCTGCATAAATTAGAAGAAATACAATCTAAAGTAGCAGAATCTTTTATACTAAAAAGCTTAACTGATATTAATTGTAGTGATGATATAGAAGAAACGGGCATTACTTTGGAAGAAAATGCAACAATAAAAAGCACTTACATTCATCAAAAATTTAATGTCAATTGCTTTGCAGATGATACTGGTTTAGAAGTAGAAGCTTTAAATAACAAGCCTGGTGTTTACTCGGCAAGATATTCTGGAGACAGAGATTTTAAAAAAAATATGGATTTGCTTCTTAAAAACTTAAACGGAAAACCTAATAGAAATGCTCAATTCAGAACTGTAATTTCTCTCATTTTAGAAGGCAAAGAGTATTTATTTGAGGGTTTTGTAAAAGGCAAAATTAGAGAACAACCAATTGGTAACGAGGGCTTTGGTTACGATCCTATTTTTGAGCCCGCTGGTTTTAGTAAAACATTTGCAGAAATGGGCCTAGCAGAAAAAAATCAAATTAGCCATAGGGCATTAGCTACAGAAAAATTGATTTCTTTTCTCATAAACTATAATAAATCTTAACTATTTATTTATGGTAATCACCTTTATGGTGTATCCGTCGCCTACTTTATGCTTGGGTTTAGTTGGGTAAAAAATATTTGCAGTTACAATTGCCGCTGGAAACAAAGCAAATGCTGCGGCAAATGCTGGCGCTGCGTCATTAACGTTTAAAGAGGCAACTATGGCCGCAGAAGAAGCCCCAATGACAACAAAAGATCCTAAAAAGGTTAACAGTTCTCCAGATTTTGAAACTTCTTTAATAGCTGCAATATCATTAACTATAAATTCCATTTTCTTTTTGGTGCGTTTATCCACTTTTAACCAAATTTTATCTGTACTCATAGAATCTAACAAACCTTTAAAGCCTATTAATTCTGGAAGTTTTTTGGTGGTATTTAACGCTAATTTTTCTGATGGATATGCTAAACGCACTAAATCACCTTTTTTTATAGCGTTAGTTTCACCATTACTATAATTAATTAAAAGCTGGTTTTGTTGTGCAATTGTAGAACCACTTATTATACAAAACAATGCCGCTAGGGCTATAAGTTTAAATTTCATGAAATAAATGTAAATAGATTTTCTAATCTAAACGGGGTAAAAAAAATAATTTACTCATTCTTAGTTATTTATTTTTTAAAAATGTACTTTTGCATTCCTTTTCGGGTAAAAGGGTATTGCAAATCTTTAATGTATTAAAAAATGGCAACTAAAATTAGATTACAAAGACACGGTAAAAAAGGAAAACCTTTTTATTACATCGTGGTGGCAGACGCAAGAGCTCCAAGAGATGGTAAATTTATCGAGAGAATTGGTTCTTACAATCCAAACACAAATCCTGCAACTATTGATATCAACTTCGATAAAGCAGTGAATTGGATTAGTACGGGTGCAACTCCTACAGATACTACCAAAGCAATTTTATCTTACAAAGGTGTACTTTACAAAAATCACTTAAACGGTGGTGTAACTAAAGGCGCTTTAACTCAAGAGCAAGCAGATGCTAAATTTACTGCTTGGTTGGATGGTAAAGATGATAAAATACAAGCTAAAAAAGACGGTTTGTCTTCAAACAAAGAGGTTGTTAAAAAAGCAGCTTTAGAGGCAGAAACTAAGAAAAAAGAAGCTATTGCTGCTGCAGTATTAGCTAAAAACACTCCACCAGAAGAGGAGGTTGCTGTAGAAGAAACTCCAGAAGAAGAAGTACCAGTTGCTGAAGCTCCAGTAGAAGAAGTACCAGTTGCTGAAGCTCCAGTAGAAGAAGCACCAGTTGCTAAAACTCCAGTAGAAGAGGCACCAGTTGCTGAAACTCCAGTAGAAGAAGAACCAGTTGCTAAAACTCCAGTAGAAGAAGCACCAGTTGCTGAAACTCCGGTAGAAGAAGTACCAGTTGCTGAAACTCCAGTAGAAGAAGCACCAGTTGCTGAAACTCCAGAGGATCAAAAACCTACTGCTTAATAATTTTTTCTCAAAAATTAAAAAGGTCGATTAATTAAATTAATCGACCTTTTTTTATGTTTAGTTTTTTAAACTCCCTACAACATAATAAATAAATCTTCTTTAGATTTTCTTACTTTTTTAGCATGTTGATATTTATCATCATCACTTCTAAACCCTACGGTAGCAATAACTACAGAAGTTAAATTTAAAGTATCTAATCCTAAAATCTCATCAATTTTAGCATTATCAAAACCTTCCATTGGACAGGCATCAATTTCGTATAAAGCTGCTGTTTCTAATAAAAACCCTAAAGCAATATAAGCTTGTTTGGCATTCCAAAAGGCTAACTGTTCTTGTGTACGACTATTAACTGTACCTTTCATGGTGTCAACATAACCTTTAATGTCTTCTAAAGTTCCACCCCTCGTTTCTATAATGTCTTTTGCATAAGCATCAACATGTTCTACCGTATAGTTTTTATTTACAGCAAATACAAAAACTTCTGAAGCTTGTGCAACCTGTCCTTGATCATAAGCAGCAGCTTTTAATTTGTCTTTAACTTCTTGGTTGCTAACTACAAGCACTTTAAATGGCTGTAAACCATAAGAAGTTGGCGCTAATTGTATCGCATTTAACAAAGTTTCTAGATGGTCGTTAGTTAATTTTTTATCGCTATTAAAAGCTTTAGTTGCATATCTCCAGTTTAAAGCTGGAATTATTTGATCTGTATTCATCTTATTAAAATTAAATGTTTAAACACACAAAATAAAGATTAAGTGGGTTTACATACAAGTTGCTAGGTACAATTTTACACAGAAACTACTTCTGCTCTAGTTTTTGGTAAAGCTTGAGGATAATTTTTTTGAATAAATGTGATTAAACCTTCCCTCATGTCGCAGCGTAAATCAAATGCATTTGACGAGTTTACAGCACTCATCAATACCCTAACCTCCATTACATGTTGTTTGCTATCTGTAACTTGAATAATTTTTACTTTTCTATCCCAAAGCGGATGGTTTTCAATTAATCGATCATATTCCTCACGCAGTTTATCTAAAGGCAGCGTATAGTCTGTATATAAAAAAACAGTCCCTAATAAATCTGCCGATGTTCTCGTCCAGTTTTGAAAAGGCTTTTCGATAAAATAATTGATAGGGAGTATCAATCTTCGTTCGTCCCAAATCTGTAACACCACATAGGTTAACGTTATTTCTTCTACTTTGCCCCACTCACCTTCTACAATTAAAACATCATCTATTCTAATAGGCTGGGTAAATGCTATTTGAAAACCGGCCAGTAAATTAGAAAGAGATTTTTGCGCTGCAATACCAATAATAATACCTCCTACACCTACGCTTGTAAGTAATCCGGTACCAATTTTTCTCATTCCATCAAAACTAAAGAGTATAGCCGAAACCGTTAAAACTAAAATAAATGCCACCAAGAATTTTCTTAAAAACTGCAATTGAGTTCTAATTTTTCGTTCTTTAAGGTTATTCTCTTTACGCAAATCGTAGGTAGAAATAATAAAATCTTGAATAACCTTAATTAAATTGATTAAAACGTAAGCGAAAGAAATAATTAAACCTATCTCTATGGTTTTGTTTAGAAATTTTAAACCTAAATCATTTAACCTAAAAAAATCGCTAAAAACGTTTAGAAAAATTAAGGGTAAGAAAAAATTAAGTGGCTTGCTTAGGTGAATAATGACAGATTTTAAGAAAGAAAAACCTTCTACCTTCCTATAATAGTCAGTTAATCTATAAAAAAGGAGCTTTAATAAAAAAGCTAATCCAATAGATACCAATATCAATATGCCGTCAAAAACTAAATCGGGCATGTGCATTATATATTCAATAACGGAAAATTTCATTTAAACTATTTAAAAGAAAGCCAATATTTATTTGTAATTTAACAAAAAGAGCGGTATTTATTTATATTTTTTATATAACTACATCAATTTTTATTCCATTATGTAAAATTTTGATAAATTATTTAGGAATAGTTATTGATGTATTTCACACAACAACCACAAAAAGTTATGGGTAAAACAATAATAGTATCTAACAGATTACCAGTAAAAATTGCAAAAGGAGAAAGTGGATTTAACTTGACGGTAAGTGAAGGCGGTTTGGCAACAGGTTTAGGTTCTATTTATAAAGATGGAGATAACATTTGGATTGGATGGGCCGGTTTAGAGGTTGAAGAAAAAGAAAAAGACGAAATAATAAATAGATTAGCAAAGGAAAGTTTATCTCCCGTCTTTTTAACCGAAAAAGAAATACAGAACTATTACGAAGGTTTCTCTAACGAAACGCTTTGGCCAATTTTTCACTACATGAGCACTTATGCTCAATACGAAAAAGAATATTGGGACGATTACGAAGTTGTTAACCATAAATTTAAAGATGCTGTTTTAAAAATAGCCCAGCCGGGAGATATTATTTGGATTCACGATTATCAATTACTGCTTTTACCTAAGCTCATAAGAGAAGAATTACCAAATGTAACCATAGGCTTTTTTCAGCATATTCCATTCCCTTCTTACGAATTGTTTAGATTAATACCTTGGAGGGCAGAATTATTAAACGGTATGCTTGGCGCCGATTTGATTGGATTTCATACTTATGACGATGTTAGACATTTTACCAGCTCGGCAACAAGGGTTTTACCCGTACAAACTACAGCAAATGTTATCCATAAAGATGATAGATACATTACAATAGATGCTTTTCCGATGGGGATTGATGCCGTAAAATTTAATGATTTAACAAGTTCTGACGCCGTAAAAGCAGAATTAAAATTGTTAAATGAAATAGTACGCGACTCTAAAATCATACTTTCTATTGATAGATTAGATTATAGCAAAGGTATTATCCAACGTCTAAATGCTTTTGAAAAGGTGTTGATTAATCACCCAGAGTATTTAGGGAAAATATCCCTTAAAATGATTGTGGTTCCCTCTAGAGATAATATACCACAGTACAGCGAGCTAAGAGACAGTATAGACAAGTTTGTAGGTAATATAAACTCGAGGTTTAGAACACATGGCTGGAACCCAATAAATTATTACTACAGGTCTTTTCCTATAGAAACACTTTCTGCACTTTATTCTAGAGCCGATATTTGTTTAGTAACGCCTATGCGAGATGGAATGAATTTAGTGAGTAAAGAATATGTTGCTAGCAAAACAGACGAAACAGGTGTGCTGATTTTAAGTGAAATGGCTGGCGCTTCTAAGGAATTGATAGACGCAATAATTGTTAACCCAAACAATACTGTTGAACTTTACGAAGCGATTGTTAAAGCAATTGAAATGCCCATTGCCGAGCAAAAAATTAGGATGCAGGGCTTAAGGCAAATTGTTCAAAAATTTGACATTAACCACTGGGTGAAAATATTTATGGATCAGCTTAGCGAGGTTAAGCAACTAGAATTATCGCGTAGAGCAAAACATGTTAATAATGATTTGAAATTATTAATAAAAGCAAATTATGATGTAGCAAAAAAAAGGGTGCTGTTTTTAGATTATGATGGTACTTTAGTTGGCTTTAAGATAAACCCTTTAGATGCAAATCCAGATGATGACCTTTACCAACTTATTAATTCTTTAGCTGCAGACCCAAAAAATAAAGTGGTGATCATAAGTGGAAGAAAGCATGAGACATTAGGCGAGTGGTTTTCTCATTTACCCATAGATTTAATTGCCGAACATGGAGCTTGGAAAAAAATTGATAATTCTGAATGGATTGAGACACCAAACTTGTCTGACAAGTGGAAATCTATTGTTAAACCCATGTTAGAAGCTTATTCTGATAGAACCGCTGGAAGCTTTATAGAGGAAAAAAGATTCTCTTTAGCTTGGCATTACCGTAATGTAGAGAAAGGTTTGGGCGAACTAAGAGCCAATGAACTGATTAGTAATATGAGGTATTTAACCAGAGAACGTGGTTTACAATTATTACCTGGTAACAAGGTAGTAGAGATTAAAAACGCTGAAATTAACAAAGGAAAGGCCGCTTTAAGTTACACTTACGGTCAAGATTTTGATTTTTTATTAGCCATGGGCGATGACCACACCGATGAAGATATTTTTGAAAGTTTACCAGATTTGGCTACCACCATTAAAGTTGGAAGTAGTGTATCTGCGGCCAAATATTATTTAACTGATGTTAAGCAAGTAAGAGAACTACTTGGATTTATTAATAGCTAAAGGTTAATATTTAATATTTTAGCGTTCTGTTTTAGAGTAGATTTAAGTTTTAGCTAATGAAGACTTACGAAGTTTTTGAAACTTCGTAAGTCTGAAATTATAAAGAAAAATTATGCTTTTGAACTATATAAGTGCGTTAAGGATTGTCCAAGGCACTCTCCAAAGGAGTCCTTTAGACTTTCGGAGAAGCGGCAGCTTTTTTATTGCCTTAACCACAATGCAAATTGCAATAAAAAACTATAACGTAAAGCGTGTTATCCCGATAGCTATCGGAACTCCCAAATCAATAATTTCTTATCAATTAAAGATATAATGGTTTACCTAATTTATTAGATATACGATAAGCGGCATTCATTAAACCCACATGACTGTAAGCCTGCGGGAAATTACCCCACATGCTGCCGTCTTTCTCGTCAATGTCTTCACTAAATAGCATGAGATGATTTGCAAAAGGCATCAACTTTTTAAACTGCGCTATGGCATCATCTACCCTTCCTACACAAGCTAAAGCTTCTACATACCAAAATGCACATATTAAAAACGTAGTTTCTGGCTTGCCAAAATCATCGGTATGTAAGTAGCGGTAAAACAAACCTCCCTCTGTTTTCAATTCATTTTCTAAAGCAATTAGATGATCTTTTGCCCTCTGCGAGTTTGGATCTAAATAGTTCATCATAATTAATTGCAAAGTACTTGCGTCTAAATATGGGCTTCCAACGGCATGTGTATATACTTTTCTAACAGGGTCGTAACAATTTTCTATATGCTCTTCTGCCCTTTTCTTTAATTTTTCTGCCTTTTGTGCTAGTTCATCATTTTTAATACTTTTGGCGATTTTTAATGCTGCGCAACAACCTGCCCATTGAAATAAGTTACTATAACAATGCTGAAAAGCACTATTCCTAAATTCCCAAATACCTGCATCTTTCTCGTCTATGGTATGTTCTATTCTTTTAAGCGCTATTTCTACCAAATCGGCAGAGTCTTTTCTCTCGTTAAAAACAAAACGATGATCTGTATAAAGCGGCAACAAAGAGACTAAAGCTTGACCATATATATCGTTTTGAATGTGTTCTGATGCTTGATTGCCAATTCTAACTGGACCATTGCCTTGGTAACCTTTTAGATGGTCGGCAATTTCTTCTACCAAGTTTTTTTGTCTGGAAATGCTGTATAGAGGCTGGTATCTTAATCCTTCCTCGTAAGAAATATCTGTGATGTAATCAAAGTATTTTTCTGTCTCTTCAAAGTGACCAATATGATTTAATGCATTTATAATATAATAGGTGTCCCTAAGCCAGCAATATCTATAATCCCAGTTACGACCACTTCCAGGAAACTCTGGCAAACTGGTTGTGCTTGCTGCAATAAATGCTCCGGTATCTTCAAACTGATGTATTTTTAAAGCCAACGCAGATCGTATCACATATTCTTGATAAAAAGCACCTATAGAGGTACGCTTTATCCAAGTTCTCCAATAAGCTGTTGTCTCTAATAAAAACCTTTCTGCCGTGGTTTCTACAGCGGCTTCTAAAGGGTGCCCGTAAGTAAGAATAACATATTTTGCTTCTTTTAAGATAAAAAACTGATCTTCTATAACATAAGAAATTGGGGCATTAGTGGTTAACCTTACTTGCTCATCACATCCAACATATTCTATATGGTTACTGCCTCTAACTGCTTTAAGTTCTGTTTTTCCGTAGTTGTAAACCGGTTTACATTTGATTTTTATATGCGGATTTCCAGAAATAGGCTCGATTTTTCTGATGATCATTAACGGACGATAATACCTTTTTTCTTGCTCAAAACGTGGGGCAAAATCTGTTATTTTATATACCCCATTTTCTGTGGTAACTGTGGTACACAAAATATTAGTGTTTTCTAAATAACTTTGTTTTGTTGTAAAATCGCTACTTGGTTTTATAGAGAACTCACCACCCTTTTCATCATCTAGTAAGTCTCCAAATACAAAGGAGCTGTCAAATCTTGGCCAACATAACCAAGATACATTTGTGTTTTTATGAATATGTGCTAAATATGCACAGTTTCCTATTAATCCTGTTTCGTAAATGTGTCTTGCCATATAATTACTAATTATTGATTATAATAATTAAGATATTTTCAGTTCAAGTTTCACTAAAAGACCTTAGTGGTGAATAAAAATTGTCTTAAAAGTGCTAGTTGATTCTAAAATAACTTTTAAAATGTAGAAATTCTAAATAAGAGGGAATTAATTTTCTATTGGTTTATCGTTTTTTCTTTTTTGTCTTCTCAGTTCTCTCTCCTCTTTTTTAGATAGCGTGTCTTGCTTTAAACCATCATTTTTAACAACTCGTTTAAGTACATTGTCTTTTATGTACACGGTGTCTAGTTTATTTAGTTTAAATAAATCAAAAAAAGAATTTTCATTGTCTTCCATTAAACTATCTGGAATATAATCGCTTGGGGCAATTTGCTTTCTTAAACTTTCTCTTAATCTAACACTATAAAAACCATAATTGCTGCTATCAGGCGCCGTGAGTCCTCTGTTGGCCATTAATCTACCAATTATATTAAAGTACCCGCTTAAATAAGACTTTAAACCACCACTTGGCTGCCAAGAATATAAAGACGATTTTGGCTTTGGAACTATACTGGCTAGGTAAATAGATTCTCCTATTGTTAAGTCTGAAGCCGGTTTCCCAAAATAGTATCTGGCCGCTTCACCAATTCCATAAACGTTTCTGCCCCACTCTATAATGTTAAGGTAAACCTCAAACATTCTACTTTTAGTAGTTAATTTTTGATTTTCTATCAACCAAACAATTAATATTTCTTCAAATTTTCTAGCCAAGGTTTTATTCCTATTTAAATAAATGTTTTTAACAAGCTGCATAGACAGTGTGCTTCCGCCTCGCTTAAAAGATTTAGTTTTAAAATTAGTAACAATAGATTGTCTTATAGATTCTTCTACAAAACCTTTATGATTATAAAAAGAAGGGTCTTCTGCTGTTAAAACGGCGTTTTTAATATTAGGCGATATGTTTTCTATAGCCACGTAATTGGGGTTAGATGGTCCCACCATAATGTCTCTTACGGGCTTTCCCTTCTCGTAAGGCGTATAAATAAAAGGCGAATTAATTTTTTTAAAATCGGTTTTACCAAATCCTACAATATCAAAATCATTAGCGCTTGTTAAGCTAGAGTTAAAAACTACATCGTTAGGTTTTTTTGTGTCCATATAAAAATCTAATGCGTATTTAAGATTCCCTTTTACTTCAATGCCTTCCAAAGATTTAAATAAACCTATTGGAAAAGCATCGAAAATATCCTGCGCATTTTGATCAAAAGCGTTAACTTTTAGCTCATAAATTTTATGCGGTCCTAAAGTGATTTTTACAAATGGATTAACCTGGGCCTTACCTAAGCTTACTATAGAAGAACTATCTAAAGCTAAATAGTTCGATCCTATTAAAATTTTAGCATCGATGGTCGCATTTTTAACAATCACATCATTAGTAGAAATTCTAGGCTGATTGATTAATAAGTTGGCTACCGACCAGCTTCCATCAATTTCAAACCTATCGCCAGCCATTTGTGCACCCGTCATTATACTTCTAACAGTATCAAAACTTAATTTTAAACCATATTTTTTATCTAAATAAGGAAACGCTACTTTCTGCTTATTGTCGGCGTAAAGACTTAAATCTAATTGCTGTTTAGACGGTTTTGCCGTACCACTTAAATGCCAAACGGCTTGGTTAACGTTTAACTTAATGGTAGAATTTACCCTCCCGTTTTCAATAGTTGCTTCTTGGGTTAATAAGCTAAAATTGGTGGTATCCTGATTAAATGTAATTAAGAAATTTTGGATGTTCATATCATCCGGAATCTTATCTAAAGCTTGGTTGAGTAGTTTATTTGCTAGCTCAGACAAATCTGATTTAGTGTCTTTTTTTAGAGAGTCTTTACCATCTTTTCTAAATAAAAAATCGTAATTACTTACACTATCTTTCTTTATTAAGCTGACTACAGCATCTTTAATATTTAACTCAGAAATTTTAATGTTTCCATAAATTAAGGGAATTAAACTTACCCCAACCTCTAAGTTTTGCGTGGTAAATAACGTGTCTTTATCTTGCGGTATAACAGTAATTTGGCTAAAATTAACTTTACTTAAGCCACTAAAATGGTAAGACCCTATTTTTACGTCTAAATTATAATCCTTTTTTGCTTTATTTATGGCTTTAGTTACTGCCGCGTCTAGCAACTTTTCTCTTTTGTTAAATGCAATAACGCCTAATACTAAAATGATAAAAATAAGCGCACCAGCTGTATAAATTAATGGCTTCTTAATCTTCTTGAAAAAATTTGATACGTTAACTTTCTTCATTGAACGGGTAAAAATAGACATTTATTAACCTGTGTTTCATAATAAATTTTAAATAAAATAATAATTTGGGCGTTTTAACACGCTCATATCTTTACATTCGTTATAAAAGCACTAAGAATCTTTTTTTGCCAGAAATAGACAAAAAAAAGATGCCGCTTCTCCAAAGGAGTCCTTTGGACAATTGTTAACGCAAAACAGAACTCAATAACATAAACGCCTAAAATATAATCATGCAAATTAGCCTCTCTGTCCTATTTTGTTTATGCTATTTTCTTATTAAAGTCAAAAAGGGTGCCGCAACAATACTAATCAATCTTCTTTTCGTAATTTTGAGCACAATCTTATAAAATGCTAATTACCAAAGAAAATATATTAAGTGCTTTAAAAAATGTAGAAGATCCAGATTTAAAAAAGGATTTAGTTACCCTCGGGATGATTGAAGACATCGTTATTGACGGTTTAACTGTTAAATTCTCGGTAGTATTAACTACACCAGCATGCCCAATGAAGGATATGTTAGAAAACGCTTGTAGAAATGCCATCAAACATTTTGTAAATAAAGAGGCTGATATGATCATAAACATGACAAGCCGAGTAACTACAGCACCTCAAGTATTTTCTAAAAACATTAAAAATATTATTGTAGTCGCTTCTGGCAAGGGTGGTGTAGGAAAATCTACCGTAGCCGCAAACCTTGCTATAGGTTTAAGTTTAAACGGAGCTAAGGTGGGCTTAATAGATGCAGATATTTACGGACCATCTATTCCCATCATGTTTGGATTAGAGGGTGCAAAGCCAAAAGCTTCTGAAGCTAATGGCAAAACCAGTATAGAGCCAATAGAAAAACACGGCATCAAACTTTTGTCTATGGGATTTTTTACAGACCCTAATCAACCTGTGCCTTGGCGTGGACCAATGATTTCTACTGCCGTAAAGCAATTATTTAATGATGGAGCATGGGGAGAACTCGATTATTTAGTAGTAGACTTGCCTCCAGGCACTGGTGATATCCATATTACTCTAACTCAAAGTTTCCCAATTGCTGGTGCTGTTATCGTAACAACACCGCAACAGGTTGCCCTTGCAGATGCTAAAAGAGGTATAGGAATGTTTAAAATGGATGCTATAAACGTACCCATTTTAGGTATTGTAGAGAACATGTCTTATTTTACACCAGCAGAATTGCCAAACAACAAGTATTATATTTTTGGTAAAAATGGAGGAAAAGAATTGGCCGAAATGTATAATGCCCCTTTCTTAACCGAATTACCATTAGTGCAAAGTATAAGTGAAGCCAGTGATGGCGGTTCGCCCGTTGTTTTACAAAGTGGTACAGTAATGTCTGATGCTTTTATGAAGCTAGCGCAACTGGTTGCACAACAAGTAGCCATTCAAAATAATAAATTGCAAACTCAACAATAAAATAAAACGTAATGATAAACGAAAAGGAAGATTTATTAAGAAGAGTAGAAGAAGCTTTAGATACGATAAGACCTTATTTACAAGCCGATGCAGGAAATGTTTCTATTTTAGAAATTACTGATAAGATGGTATTAAAAATAAAACTCTTAGGTTCTTGCGAGTCTTGCCCAATGAGTATTATGACGTTAAAAGCAGGGATAGAACAAGCAGTAAAAAAAGCAGTACCAGAAATTACAGCCGTAGAAGCAATAAATATTACTCCAATAGATGCTCCACATGCTGTAATGCCTCAAAATCAACAATAGTAAAACATAAAAAGAATCTCTTCGTTATTTCGTGGTTGACGATTTAACAGTATTTAACACCATTAAATTTTAAAACTTAATAAATTAGACGTTTATTTAATCTTTGAAAAAGCTTATTTACATATTGTTTCTGTTTATTGGTTTCTCTGCATTTGCACAAGAGGAAAAACCATTAGTGCAGTTCTCTGGAGTAATTTACGATGTTGATAGTAACACGGTTGTGCCTTATGTCTCTATCACAAACATTAGCAATAAAAACTCGGCTTTTGCAGCAAACTATAAAGGTTATTTCTCTTTCGTTGTACAAGAAGGAGATTCTATTTTGTTTACCTCTATTGGGTATAAAAGGTTTGAAATTGTGATACCCACCAACTTACAAGACAGAAAATTTACGGCAATTATTAAAATGAAAACCGATAATATTTCATTACCCATGGTTCGTGTTTTTCCTTGGGCAAGCGTAGAGGAGTTTAAAAAAGAATTCCTAAGCATGAAGTTTGCAGATGACGATTACGAAATTGCCATGAAAAACCTTTCTAAAAAGAGTTTAATGGAATTATCTGCAAACCTGCCTAGAGATGGCATGGAAAATAACGCCATGAGCTTTGGAAATTTACACCGTTCTTTAGGGAATCAAAATATGGTGCAAAACAACCCGCTATTAAACCCATTTGCTTGGGGCGCCCTCATTAAGCAAATCATGGATGGCGATAAAAAGAGAAATAAATAATTATCTCCCTTTTTTAGAAAACGGAAATTTCATTTTATAATCTACTTTTATTAAGCCTTTAGAAATAGCATCTAACCTGCTTTTCAACATGGTTTTTCTTAACGGATTTAATCTATCAGTAAAAAGTTTACCCTCAATATGGTCGTACTCATGCTGGATAACTCTAGCTGCCAAGCCGGTAAATGACGTAGACTGTGGTGTAAAATTCTGGTCTAAATAATTAATTATAATATTTGGATGCCTAATTACGTCTTCTCTGATATCAGGAATACTCAAACACCCTTCGTTAAAAGTCCATTTAGTGCCTTTTTCTTCAACTATCTCTGGGTTTATGAAAACTTTCTTAAAACTTTTCAATTGTTCGTCTTCATCTGCAAAAGGCGATGCATCTACAATAAAAAGTCTAATTGCTAATCCAACCTGAGGTGCCGCCAATCCAACTCCATTCGCTGCATACATTGTTTCAAACATGTTGTCTATTAAATCACTCAAGCTTTCATAATCCTGCTCTATTTCAATAGCTTTTTTCTTTAAAACAGGATCGCCATAGGCTACAATTGGTAATTTCATAATACAAAAATAAACAAATATGTATCTATTTACACCAAATCTGGTATAAGTTTAATATTGTGCAAAAAAATATTTTAGTCAACTTTATAAAAAATTTAAAAATGAAGAAAATACTGCCTTTATTCTCATTAATACTATTAATAAGTTTTTTTACTACCGCTCAAACTTGTATTAACCCTACAGGTGGCACTATTAACGGAGATGTAAATGGCTGTGTAGATAGAGTGGGAACATACACCGTTACTGGTGTAAGCAATGCAACAACCTACAATTGGGTAATTATAGGTGCTGCAGCATCAAAGGTTAATGATACCCAATACAGCATCGTTTTTTCTAATCCAGGAACGGTAACTATCACAGTTACCCCTATTAATCAAACTAATGGCCCTTGCAGCGGTACACCAATTACAAAAACCATTACCGTATCCAATACGCCAAATAGGCCAATTATAACACAAACTGGAGCGACCCTTTCTACATCAGCAGGTGCGGCTTCTTACCAATGGTATGTAGGTAGCACATTAATAACAAGTGCAACCAGTCAAACTTATGCGCCTACTCAAAACGGGCAATATAGGGTTGAAATTAAAAATGGAGCAAGCTGTAATATTTTTTCAGATCCATTTAATTATACAGTAACGGCAATTAAAGAAGATCAAAAATTTGATAATTTTAGCTTTTATCCAAACCCAGTAATGACCACTATTCATGTAAATTTTGTTAAAAAATTTGACATCGAGTTTTACAACTTAAATGGGCAAAAAGTATTGCAAAAAGCAAACCTACAGGGTGAGCAAGAAATTGATATGAGTAACTTAAATAAAGGTATTTATATCATGAGGATAAAAAGCGAAGGCAAGTATGCCGCTAGAAAAATAATACTTCAATAACTCATAAAAGACTTCAATTAAACCCCGATTATTTTATTTTCGGGGTTTTCTTTTTATATTATAAATATGACAGTAAAAACAAACTTAATAGAAACTGTAGAACTAAGGACATTAAAACCCAAAGATTATGTAGATCTAAAATCGGCTATGATTTCTGCTTATGCTGGTATGGGAGAAAGCTACTGGCGAGAAAAATCTATAGAAACATTAATCAACATATTTCCAGAAGGACAGCTTTGTATAGAAATTAACGGTAAAGTTGTAGCTTCAGCCTTAAGCATCATAGTAGATTATGTAAAACTTGGCGAAACGCATACTTATTCAGAAGCAACCGGAAACTATACCTTTAGCACTCATACAGATGATGGAGATGTTCTCTACGGTATAGAGGTTTTTGTACATCCAGACTATCGAGGAATGCGATTGGCTCGTAGACTTTACGACGCAAGAAAATTACTTTGTGAAAACCTAAATCTAAAATCGATAATCTTAGGAGGCAGAATACCTAGTTTCGAGAAATTCTCTGATGAACTTACTCCAAGACAATATATAGATAAGGTTAAAATGAAGGAGATTTATGACCCTACCTTAACTTTTCAAATATCAAACGATTTTCACGTCAAAAAAATATTAAAAAATTACCTGCCAGAAGATCAACAATCTAAAGAATTTGCCACACTCTTAGAATGGAACAACATTTACTATACAGATGAACGTAAAGATAGCCTATTAAAAAAATCTACCGTTAGAATTGGCTTGGTACAGTGGCAAATGCGTTTGTTTCCTAACGTAATGGATTTAATGGAAAGCGCTGAGTATTTTGTGGACGCAGTAAGTGACTACTCATCTGATTTTGTGGTTTTCCCAGAATTCTTTAATGCGCCGTTAATGGCAGATTATAACCATTTAGGTGAAGCTAAAGCCATTAGGGAATTAGCTAAACATACAGAAACCATAAGAAATAGATTTTGCGAATTAGCCGTTTCTTACAATGTAAATATCATTGCTGGCAGCATGCCTTTACTAGAAAACGATAAACTATACAACGTTTCTTACCTGTGCCGTAGAGATGGTTCTTTTGATCGGTCTATTAAAATACATCCTACTCCGTCAGAAATACATTCTTGGGGAATGAGCGGTGGTAACGAAATTAAAGTTTTTGATACTGATGCAGGAAAAATAGGAATCTTAATTTGTTACGATGCCGAGTTCCCAGAATTAGCAAGACTATTGGCTTTAGAAAGGCTAGATATATTATTTGTCCCTTTTTGGACAGACACTCAAAATGCGTATAACCGAGTGAGAATATGCTCACAAGCTAGAGCCATAGAAAATGAATGTTACGTGGCCATTACGGGTTCTGTGGGTAACTTACCTAAAGTGAATAATATGGATTTACAATATGCACAATCGGCAATTTTCTCTCCATCAGATTTTGCATTCCCTTCTAACGCAATCATAGCAGAGACCACACCAAATAACGAGACTGTTTTAATTGCAGATGTAAATCTAGATTTATTAAAGGAGTTACATGAGTTTGGGAGTGTAAAAAATCTAAAAGATAGAAGAACAGATTTTTACGAATTAAAGCTTCTAAAACAAACCAAATAGCATTTATACTGCATGAAAAAACCCGCTAAATTTAGCGGGTTTTTTTAGTTGTTACTTAATTTATCTTTTGCCGACTCTAATATTCTACCACCTTTGTAGAAATACCTTTGCCAATATGCTTCTTGTAAATTACTTATCATCACACCCTTACTGCTAGATGCATGTGCAAATTTATTGTCGCCAATATAAACACCTACATGGCTAATAGATTTACTGTGTATTTTAAAAAACACTAAATCGCCTTCTTTTAAATCAATCTTATTAATAGGATCTACCATGCTAAAAATATTTCTAGAATTAGAGCCAATAATGGTATTAAAAGTTTTTTCGTATAAATTATAAGCAAACCCAGAGCAATCTACCCCTTTCTGAGAATCGCCACCTAAACGATAGGGTGTGCCTAACCAATCATAAATAAAAGAATACATTTTAGTATTGCTCGTTGCAGAAATTGCAACGCCCATTACTTGCGAAAAAAATTGACTGGCTAAATTATCTGGATCAGAAATTTCTGTTTTTGTGTTTGTATTAGAGGAGTTTGTTTTAGTTGTTTGCGCATTCACGTTGAAAAATGCGATTAAAAACAAACTAAAAATAAGTATTTTCTTCATTAAAAAGGGTTTTAATTGCTCTATTTAAATGATTCTTAGAACGAAGCTAACAAAATTATATTTTGTGCGTTGGCAAAAATAACATTTATGATTGTTTTACGCAAGAGTTGAATTAAAGTTTTAACTCTTTTTTTGGCAAAATAGCTATTTTTTTAAATTTATATAAAACTCTTAGTTTTATTTTTGTTTATATATTGATAGATTTGCTGACTATAATTAGAATATACAAATGAGTGCTACTGCAATTACAAAAGAAACGTACCTATACTGGTACGAGTTAATGCTTTTACTAAGAAGATTTGAAGAAAAAGCGGGTCAACTGTATGGTCAACAAAAAATTAGAGGTTTTTGCCACTTATATATTGGGCAAGAAGCTGTAATTGCAGGTACCATGTCCGCTACAAAAAAAGACGATAGTTTAATCACTGCTTATCGTGATCATGCACATCCACTTGCAAAAGGAATGTCTCCGAATGCTGCTATGGCCGAGCTTTACGGCAAAGCTACTGGCTGTTCTAAAGGGAAAGGTGGATCTATGCACTTTTTTGATAAAGAAAATAAATTTTTTGGAGGCCACGGAATTGTAGGTGGTCAAATACCATTAGGAGCAGGTATCGCTTTCGCTGAACAATATTTAGGCACAGACAATGTAAATGTTTGCTATATGGGTGATGGTGCTGTTAGACAAGGTTCGTTAAACGAGACCTTTAACATGGCTATGCTTTGGAAATTACCGGTAATTTTTGTTTGTGAAAACAACGGTTACGCCATGGGAACATCTGTTGCTCGTACCTCAAATACTACTGATATTTATAAACTAGGCTTAGGTTACGAAATGCCTTGTATGCCTGTAGATGGTATGGACCCTGTTGCGGTACATAACGCCATGGACGAAGCTGTGCAAAGAGCTAGAAAAGGAGAAGGGCCTACGTTTTTAGAAATAAGAACTTACCGTTTTAAAGGTCACTCTATGTCAGATCCTCAAAAATACAGAACCAAAGAGGAAGTAGAAGAATACAAAACAAAAGATCCAATAGAGATTGTAAAAAGCCATCTAGTTAACGAGAAATGGGCTGACGACGCTTGGTTTGAAGAAATTGCAGCCAAAATAAAAGCACAAGTAGAGGAAGCTGTAAAATTTGCAGAAGAATCTCCATATCCAGATCCATCAGAATTATTTACTGATGTATATGCACAAAAGGATTATCCTTTTATAAAAGACTAAATTAATACAACTTAAACTATTGATATAAAATGGCTGAAGCAATAAAAATGCCTAAAATGAGTGACACCATGACTGAAGGTGTTTTAGCAAAATGGCATAAAAAAGTTGGAGATAAAGTTAAAGCAGGAGATGTTCTTGCCGAAATTGAGACAGACAAAGCCACCATGGACTTTGAATCCTATCAAGAAGGTGTATTATTACATATTGGCGTAGAAGAAGGTAAAGCAGTACCGGTGGATACCCTTATTGCCATAATTGGTAAGGAAGGCGAAGATTATAAATCTGCTTTAGAGGAGGAAACTCCAAAAGAAGAAGCTCCTGCAGCGGAAGTTAAAGAAGAGAAAGCCGCCGAAGAACCAAAGAAAGAAGAGGCCCCTAAAAAGGAAGTAGATACTTCAAGTATTCCAGCAAATGTGATTAGAATGCCTGCCTTAAGTGATACCATGACAGAGGGTGTTATTAACAAGTGGAATTTTAAAATTGGAGATAAGATAAAAGCAGACGATAGCCTTGCCGACGTAGAAACTGATAAAGCGACTATGGAAGTGGTAGGTTACGAAGAAGGAACCTTATTGTATTTATCTGTAAAAGAAGGCGAAGCTGTTCCAGTAAACGGAATTATAGCTATTGTGGGTAAAGAAGGTACAGATATATCTGCTTTATTAACGGATGCTTCAGAGGTTGAGGAAGAAAAAACCGAAGCCAAAGAAGAAGAAAAAGTTGTTGCCGCTACGCCAGATGCAGTAACCGCACCAGTAAAAGAAAAAGTTAAGGAAGAAACCAAAGAAGTCACAACGTCTTCTAACGACGATAGCCGAGTAAAAGCATCGCCTTTGGCAAAGAAACTTGCAGAAGATAAAGGAATTGATTTAAGCGACGTTAAAGGAAGCGCAGAAGGTGGTAGAATTGTTAAGAAGGATATAGAGTCTTACAAACCAGCCGAAAAACCAGCATCTCAAACGGAAGCAGCTCCAGCGGCAGAGGCAAAGACCGCAGATGCACCAGTTGCAAAGGCTGCCCCAGTAATTCCACAATACATAGGCGAAGAAAAATATACAGAAAAGCCAGTTTCGCAAATGCGTAAAGCCATTAGCAAAAGCTTAAGCGAAAGTTTATTTACTGCCCCGCATTTCTACCTAAACATTACCGTAGATATGGATGGCGCAATGGCTGCTCGTACACAAATTAATACGGTTGCTCCAGTTAAAATATCGTTTAACGATATTATAATTAAGGCAGTTGCCATCGCATTAAAACAACACCCAGCGGTTAACTCGTCTTTTAGAGGAGATAAAATCAGATTTAACGAGCACATCAACATTGGAGTTGCCATGGCGGTAGAAGATGGTTTATTAGTCCCAGTGATTCGTTTTGCAGATGGTAAGAGCTTATCACACATCTCTGCCGAGGTAAAAGATTTTGCCGTTAAAGCTAAAGCCAAAAAATTACAACCTAAAGATTGGGAAGGTTCTACTTTCACCGTATCTAATTTAGGTATGTTTGGAATAGACGAGTTTACCTCAATTATTAACACGCCAGACGGAGCAATTTTATCTGTAGGGGCCATACAACAAGTGCCCGTTGTTAAAAACGGAGCCGTTGTACCAGGTAACATCATGAAATTAAGTTTAGGTTGCGACCACCGCGTAATTGATGGTGCTACGGGAGCTCAGTTCTTACAAACGTTAAAAGCTTTATTAGAGCAACCTATTAGGTTATTAGCTTAATTTATTTTTTTGATATTAAAAAAAATCCTCACCTTTAATTAGATGGGGATTTTTTTGTTGGAGTATTTGTTTTAGGCCTTCCGATAGCTATCGGAATAACAGGCTCTGCACTGTCTCTTTTTTTGTAACCTGCTATTTGGATAGAATAAAAAAGCCTGCCCGAAAAAACCACCGGGGGATGCCGTTTCTCCAAAGGAATCCTTTGGGCAATCCCTAACGCGTTCCTTTAATATTTGACATTAGGAAGCAACCATTAAACATCTTACCAAATTGGACGAGGGTAAATAACACCTTTTAAGATCCTTAAACAAGTTCAGGATAAACTTTTAAAGCATAACAGAGACCTGCTGAAATGAATCCGATAGCTAACGGATTTATTTCAGCATCTCATCTTAAAAGCTAACCATAAAAGTTATGATTAAAGAATAGCAAAAACACATTATATTTCCGAGTGTTTTAAAGCATAAACATTTAATAAAACATCAATAAATTGAAGCCCTATGCTTTTTGAGATAATCTGTTAGATTGTTAAAATGTTTCATGTATCAACAAAGCAAATTAATTATGTTTGAAAAAGGACTAAAATTATTGCTATCATTTTAATTTAACATAGCAATCTAATTAAGAGACATAGGTTTAGTAAATACACCTAACTAAATTAAATGTCTTATCTGTTAATCTTCTTAATGCGTATTTCAATAATAAATCTGCAACTTACAAGTATTATTGGTTCCTCTCCATTCTGAAATAGGTCGAGAATGGAAATTTTTAAATTTCCAAGGGTATACTTTTTACAACAATAGTAGCTTTAATTGCCGTTTTTTTTACCAATAAGCGCATCTTTTGGAAAACCTAAAAGCAACATCAATTAACCAAAACCTAATTAAATGATTTCATTTATAATATCTATAGCAGTATTAATTATCGGTTATTTTGTGTTATCTAAAATATCAGAAAGAATATTTGGGATAGATGAAAACCGTAAAACCCCAGCAATTACTCATGCCGATGGAATCGATTTTGTTCCTATGCCGCTGTGGAAGATATTTTTAATCCAGTTTTTAAACATTGCAGGTTTAGGACCCATTTTTGGTGCTGTGGCAGGTGCAATGTGGGGGCCGGTAGCTTTTTTATGGATCGTTTTAGGGAGTTTATTTGCAGGTGGCGTTCACGATTATTTTTCGGGGATGTTATCTGTAAAACACAATGGAGAAAGCATAACAGAAATTTCTGGTTATTATTTAGGCAACAAAGTCAAATATTTTATGCGCTTATTTTCTGTTGTTTTGCTTATTATGGTAGGTACCGTATTTATTATGGGGCCAGCCAAATTATTGATTGGGATAAGCGATGGCTTTGGCGGTATTAATTTTTGGGTAATCCTTATTTTTATTTATTACATACTTTCTACCGTTTTGCCAATAGATAAAATTATAGGTAAAATTTATCCGGTTTTTGGAGTGGCTTTGCTCTTTATGGCTTTAGGTATTTTTGTAATGATGTTTGTAAACGGCATACAAGTACCAGAAATTACCTTTGCAAACCTTAAAAACTTTCACAGCAAACCAAATGAATTCCCCATATTCCCTTTTGTGTTTGTAACCATTGCCTGTGGCGCAATATCAGGCTTTCATGCCACACAATCTCCATTAATGGCAAGGTGCATGACTAATGAAAAACAAGGGCGACCAGTGTTCTTTGGCGCAATGGTAACAGAAGGAATTGTGGCTTTAATATGGGCAGCAATTGGGATGTCTTTTTATAACGGAGTAGGCGGACTAAATGAAGCAATGCAAAGTCAAGGTGGAAACGCGGCTTATGTGGTTAACGAGATTTCTAACTCCCTATTAGGAAAAGTAGGCGGAATATTAGCTTTACTTGGCGTTGTTGCGGCTCCAATTACTTCAGGCGATACCGCATTTAGAAGTGCCCGATTAATTATTGCAGATGTTTTTAAACACAATCAAAAACCACTTTTAAACAGATTTCTAATTAGTTTACCCTTATTTATTACCGCATATTTTTTAACTCAATTAGATTTTTCTATCATTTGGAGATATTTTGCGTGGACCAACCAAACCTTAGCTACCATTGTGTTATGGACCATCACCGCTTATTTAATAAAAAGCGATAAAAACTATTGGATAACATTAATTCCTGCGGTTTTTATGTCGGCGGTAGTAACTTCTTATCTGTTAATTGCGCCAGAAGGTTTCAATCTACCCAATTATATTTCCTATTTCGGTGGACTATTTGCCGCTGTAGCCTCTACTTTGTGGTTTTTCATGAATAAGAAAATTGCAAAACAAGCCAAAACAACAGCGTCTTAATATTTAATTGATGTAGCGGTAGCACAGCTATAAAAGCCTATACACAATCTGTTCTGGCCAATTAAGTTTTTATCGATACTCAAAATCCTCATCTTTAATTAGGTGGGGATTTTTTTGGTTGGAATAGGATTTTTTTGGGCGTTTGAACACGCTATGCGCTCATACTGCACAAGCCTTAGCCGCTTTGGCCGGTATACGCTGCTATCGTTAACGCTCCTATAGCATGTAAAAAAATAATAATACGTCACCCAACAGATTAAACTCTATTTAAGCAAATCTAAACCCAATTCCTTTAAAAATTCATTGTTTCTATCTCAGGCATTTGTTATCTTCTTTTCTATTTAAATCAGATTTTCGTTTACTTCTTTTAAATCTATTTTAACTTCATCTTTTTAAGCGCTTACTTAAAGGGAAATATTTAAATTATAGCAGATTTATTAAATTTCTTCTAAATTAAACAGGACAATACCTATATGCGCTGAGATTAATGATTTTTAAAACTAAATGAAACTTTTCTAAAAAACACCTGACAGAATATTATCTTTAAACGAATAAAATCAAAAACATATCATGTTTCAACAAACCTTTAAAAATATAGACGATATACTGCATAAAGATGCAGGTTGTGGGAGTGAATTAGATTACGTAGAACAAACCTCTTGGGTGCTGTTTTTGAAGTACTTGGATGATTTGGAGAAAGACAAAGCCACTGCTGCCGAATTAACTGGTAAAGTTTATAACAATATTATTGCTCCAGAATTTCAATGGAGTGTTTGGGCAGCACCAAAAAAAATAAAAAATGGAACAGTGAGCGAAGTCGAACTGGACCATCACACTGCATTGACAGGAGATGATCTTGCAGATTTTGTGAATGTAGAGCTTTTTCCATATCTAAAGAAGTTTAAAAAAGATGCCGAAAGTGCTGATACCATTGAATATAAAATAGGCGAGATTTTTAGTGAGCTAAAAAACCGAATACAATCTGGCTATAATTTACGGGAAGTCATCAACCGAATTGATGAATTGCGTTTTAGAACCCACGCAGAGAAACACGAAATGAGCCATCTTTATGAAGACAAAATAAAGAATATGGGTAATGCAGGGCGTAACGGAGGTGAATATTACACACCACGTCCTTTAATTACAACCATTATAAAAGTGGTAAATCCGCAAATAGGTGAAACCATTTATGATGGAGCAGTTGGTTCTGCAGGTTTTTTATGCGAGGCTTTTGACTATCTTAAGAATAGCAAATCGCTTACTACCAAAGAGACAGAAATCCTCCAAAAGAAAACGTTTTACGGTAAAGAGAAAAAATCATTAGCCTATATTATTGGCATTATGAATATGATTTTTCACGGGGTAGAAGCCCCTAATATTATACATGCCAATACCCTTGCAGAAAACTTGGCCGATATACAGGAAAAAGACCGTTACGATGTTGTGTTGGCTAATCCTCCTTTTGGCGGGAAAGAAAGAGCCGAAGTGCAACAAAACTTCCCAATTAAAACGGGTGAAACCGCTTCTTTATTTATGCAGCATTTTGTGAAAATATTGAAAGCAGGTGGCAAGGCTGGTGTGGTCATTAAAAATACTTTTTTGAGCAATACCGATAATGCCAGTATCGCTTTGCGTAAGCTTTTGTTAGAAAACTGTAACCTGCATACCATATTAGATTTACCAGGCGGAACTTTCACTGGTGCAGGAGTAAAAACAGTAGTATTATTTTTTGAGAAAGGGAAAGCCACACAAAATGTTTGGTTTTACCAACTCAACCTGGGTAGAAACTTAGGAAAAACCAATGCCTTAAATGAAAAAGATTTAGCTGATTTTGTAAATCTTCAAAAAACCTTTGGGGAAAGTGAAAACTCTTGGAGTATAAACGTAAAAAATATTGACCAAAACACCTTTGATTTAAGTGCCAAAAACCCAAACAAAAAAGAAGAAGCTGCCTTGCGCAAACCGCAACAAATCTTAGAAGAAATGAAGTCTTTGGACGAAGAAACTGCGGCTATCCTAAACTCAATATTGGAATTGATATGAGAGAAAGTTGGAAAAAAACACTCCTTAAAGACGTTTGTAAAGTTTTCGCAGATGGCGATTGGATAGAAAGCAAAGACCAATCATCTGAGGGGATTAGGCTGGTTCAGACAGGCAATATTGGTTTTGGCTATTTTAAAGATAAGGAAGATAAATCACGATACATTTCTGAAAAAACTTTTCATCGTTTAAATTGTACTGAAATACTTCCTGGTGACTTATTAGTTTCACGATTACCTGACCCAGTAGGTAAGTCCTGCATAATTCCCGAAATTAATTCTAAAATGATAACTGGTGTTGATTGCACAATCATAAGGCCAAAAGATAATTTATTGTCAAATTTCTTGTGCTATTTTCAGATGTCAGATAAGTATTTGAAAGATGTTCAATCAGGAGTTAGCGGAGCCACAAGACAAAGAATTAGTAGAAAAAACTTAGGTTTAATTGAAATCCCCCTTCCATCCCTTCCCGAGCAACAACACATAGTAGCCATATTGGAAGAAGCCTTTGCAACCATAGCAAAAGCAAAAGCCAATGCCCAACAAAACCTTAAAAACGCCAAAGAACTTTTTGAAAGTTATTTACAAGGGGTGTTTGAGAATAAAGGTGAGGGTTGGGAGGAGAAGACGTTGAAAGAATTAACAAACAAAATCGGAAGTGGAGCAACACCGAAAGGTGGAAATGAGAGCTATAAAACAGAAGGTATTTCTTTAATTAGAAGCATGAATGTTCACGACTTTCATTTTAAAGATAAAAACCTTGCATTCATAGATGATAAACAGGCGAAGGAATTAAAGAATGTTTCACTAGAAGAAAATGATGTTTTATTAAACATTACAGGAGCATCAGTGGCGAGATGTTGTATCATACCAAAGGAATATTTACCCGCAAGAGTCAATCAACACGTTTCAATAATTAGAGCTAAAAAAGAAATAATTGATACTGAATTTCTAAATTTATTATTGACTTCTAAATTTTATAAAGACCAATTATTATTTACTGGGGAACAAGGCGCAACTCGACAAGCAATCACAAAGGCACAATTAGAAGTTTTTAGAATCTCCATTCCAAAATCTTTAAAAACCCAACAAACCATCGTTCATAGATTAAATGCTCTAAATGCCGAAACCAAAAAATTAGAAAGCATATACCAACAAAAAATAAATGATTTGGAGGAGTTAAAAAAGAGCGTGTTACAAAAGGCGTTTGCTGGGGAGTTAAAAAATAATAGCTAAAAATGGTTGACAGAAGTAATTTTATTTATACATTTGTCAACCAAAAGAAATGAAATTATGGAAACTATTATAGGACAACGAATAAGAAATTCGAGAATTCATAAGGGATTATCCTTGCAGGAAGTAGCCGATAAAATTGGTGTTTCCAAGCAAATGATAAACAAATATGAACAAGGAAAATCAATGCCTAATAGTGAAAAATTAATTGCTTTTTCAAAACTTTTTAATCAAAAAATAGATTATTTTTTCAGAAAACCCGAAGTTACCATTGGTGAAATCAGTTTTAGAAAAAAAAGTAAATTCAGTGTCAAAAAAGTAAATTCTCTCAAAGAAGAAATCCGTATCCAAATAGAAAATTATCTATTTATAGAAAATATTTGTGAGGTAAGTAATTCATTTGAAAATCCTTTAGAAAAACGTATCATTCAAACAGTAGAAGGAGTGAAAACTGCTGTAATAAATGTGCGGGAATCTTGGGAAATAGGGCAAGATGCGATTCAAGACTGTATTGATTTATTAGAAGACAATCATATAAAAGTAATTGAAGTTGATGATGAAACTGGTGCTTTTGATGGGTTGGCTACCATAATTGATACCAAATATCCTATTATTGTCATCAATAAAAACATGCCTATCGAGCGTAAACGTTTTACTTTATTACACGAATTAGCGCATTTGTTGTTACCTATCACTAATTTAGAATTGAGAGAACAAGAAAAACTTTGTAATTTTTTCGCTTCTGAAATGTTATTGTCAGAAGAAAATATCCGAAATGAATTTGGCGAAGTAAGAAGCCGTGTATCTTTTGAAGAATTGAAAAATAGTCAAGCAAAATATGGTATTAGTATTTCAGCTATTGTCTACAAATTAGGCGAAACAAAAATTATGTCCCAAGAACGCGTAAAAAAGTTTTATATGCGTTTGAATGCTGATACCGCCTTAAAAAAAATAGTAGAAGAATCTCGCTTTGAAAGTCATGAACACTCCAATCGTTTTGAAAATTTAGTGTACAGAGCAATTTCAGAAGAATTAATTTCAATGAGCAAAGCCTCTTCATTACTACAAATTAGTTTAGATAAGTTAAAGCAAAATTTAATTTTAACTATTAGGTAGGATGAAACTTCATATTAATGATGCTAACATTTTAATAGATATTGTTCAACTGAATTTGGTCGAAGCATTTTTGGCATTAGACAATGAAATGTACACAACCGATTTTGTTTTTGAAGAGTTAGAATACTTTCAAAAAAAAGTCTTAATTTCTGAAAAACTGATAATTCTTAAAACGAATGAGAATGAATTGCTGCATATTTTAGAGTTGACTTCACAACACAATGGTTTAAGTTTTGAGGATTGTTCTGTTTGGTATTACGCTCAAAAAATGGATGGCATTTTAATTACTGGCGATGGTGGATTGAGAACAAAAGCAAAAGCCTCAGGTATTGAAGTTAGAGGGATTATTTATATCATTGAAGAGATAAAGAATCAAAACATTTTGGAAAAATTAATTTGTGTTGAAAAATTAGAAGCACTAAAAACACTAAACAATAGGTTGCCTGTTGCTGAAATAAACAAAAGAATTCAGCTTTGGAAAACTGAACTATAACTTGATTAAAAAAACAAATCAAACATTAAAGCCAAATTAATAGAAGCTATATCCCTTTTTGGGCCTAATTTCTTATTTGATGGTTATTTGATAAATAGTGTTAATAAGTGTGATAAATGTAGATAACAACGTCTTTCTTATTTGATGACTATTTAATGGTGATAAAAAAATCAAGAAAATGAAAGAAGAAGAAACTAATGCAAAACTGTTTGATTTAAAGCTAAACTAATTTGTAAGTGATAATTTGCTAGAAAGAAATAGTACAAAGCAGAGAGATGCAGAAGCTTTGTACACCATTAAAAAACATTAAAAAATTTAATCATATTTGATAAGCGACAAAGACTCCCCCCTTAAGCGACAGATTATATTTGAGTTTAATACACTAAAAATCAACACTTTAAAAAAGTTAAGCGACATTAAGCAACAAATAAGCGACGATATTAATAAGACAGTAAAAAACAAATGAACGAAGCAGAAACTAGAGCAGAACTTATTGACCCCAAGCTAAAGGCTTGTGGTTGGGGTGTAGTAGAAGGTTCTAAAATCCTTCGAGAATATAATATCACCGCTGGTAAAATACAGTCAGGTGGCATAAGAGGTAAAAAAACGATTGCTGATTATGTGCTGGTTTACAAAGGAATAAAGCTGGCTGTTGTTGAAGCCAAAAGCAATGATTTAGGAGTAGGCGAAGGCGTAGCACAAGCCAAGCAATATGCAGAGAAATTACAATTAGAAACCACTTATTCTACCAATGGAAATGAAATTTACAGCATCTGCCTAAAAACGGGAATAGAAGGATTGGTAAATAATTATCTATCACCAGATGAATTATGGAAAAAAACCTATGCGGTACAAAATCAGTGGAGAGAAGAATTTGCTTCCGTTCCTTTTGAAGATAAAAGCGGCTCTTGGCAATTGCGTTATTATCAGGAAATTGCAGTCAATAGAACATTAGAAGCATTAGCCAACAATCAAGAACGTATTTTATTAACGTTAGCCACCGGAACCGGCAAAACAGCAATTGCTTTTCAAATAGCTTGGAAACTGTTTCAAACTCGTTGGAATTTAAAAAGAGATGGTAAACGCCGTCCAAGAATTTTATTTTTAGCTGATAGAAATATTTTAGCAGACCAGGCCTCTAACTCATTCTCTTCATTTCCTGAGGATGCTTTGATAAGAATCAGTCCAAAAGAAATCAGTAAAAAAGGAAGCGTACCCACCAATGGAAGTATCTTCTTTACCATCTTTCAAACCTTTATGAGTGGTACAGATGCAGAAGGTAAACCAGCACCTTATTTTGGAGCTTATCCTGATGACTATTTTGATTTAATTATTATTGATGAATGCCATAGAGGTGGCGCAAATGATGAAGGAAATTGGAGAAGAATTTTAGAATATTTTTCACCAGCTGTACAGTTGGGTTTAACTGCTACACCAAAACGTAAAGACAATGTAGACACTTATAAATACTTTGGAGAGCCTGTTTATGTTTATTCATTAAAAGAAGGAATTAATGATGGTTTCCTTACGCCATTTAAAGTAAAACGCATTCAAACAACGCTTGATGACTATATTTATACAAGCGATGATCAAATTATAGAGGGTGACATAGAAGAGGGCAGACTATATACTGAACCCGACTTTAATAAAATAATTGAAATAAAAGCTAGAGAGGCAAAGCGTGTTCAGATTTATATGGATGATGCCAATCAAAAAGAAAAGGCAATTATTTTTTGTGCTACACAAGACCACGCTGCTGCCGTTCGTGATTTAGTAAACCAATACAAAAAAAGCAAAGACACTAGTTATTGCGTTCGTGTAACTGCAAACGATGGTGAAATGGGTGAAAAGTTTTTAAGGGAATTTCAGGATAACGAATTGACAATACCAACAATTTTAACCACTTCACAAAAACTATCAACAGGAGTAGACGCTAAAAATATTCGTAATATCGTTTTAATGCGCCCTGTAAACTCGATGATAGAGTTTAAACAAATTGTAGGACGGGGAACTCGTTTATTTGATGGTAAAGACTTTTTTACTATTTATGATTTTGTAAATGCTTATACCCATTTTGCAGACCCTGAATGGGATGGTGAGCCTTTGGAGCCTGAGTATTCGGCTGTAGTAAATGAACCACTTGTTCCCTACGAAACAAAAGATCCGAAGGAAAAAGAGGAAGAAGGTGGTGAAAAAGATAAACGAAAGCGCATCAAAATAAAACTTCGAGACGGTAAAGAGAGAGAAATACAATCCATGATGTCAACTTCGTTTTGGAGTGCAGATGGAAAGCCTATTTCATCTGAAGAATTTTTGAATAATCTTTTTGGCGAATTGCCTAACCTTTTCAAAAGTGAAGATGAACTGCGTACACTTTGGAGTAATCCAATTACCAGACGAACGCTATTAGAAAAATTAGATGAAGCAGGTTTTGGAAAAGACGAACTCACAACTTTACAAAAACTAATTGATGCAGAAAAAAGCGACTTGTTTGATGTTTTAGAATATGTGTTTAACAGCGACACCAAACCAATGACAAGAGAAGCAAGAGTAGCCGCAGCACAAGCCACAATTTTTGCTTTGTTAGATAACAAACAAAAGGAGTTTATAGAATTTGTTTTAAGTAAATATATTGAAACTGGTGTAGAAGAACTGGACCAAGAGAAACTCCCAATTTTATTAACTAATAAATATCAATCCTTAGAAGATGCAAAAGAAATTCTAGGGAACGTTGGGGAAATAAGTAAGCTATTTATAGAGTTTCAACAACATTTATATAAACAAGAAGTAGCTTAGTAAAAAGAAAATTTCATTTTGATTAAAAATGAAATAAAAGAAGTTAATTCAAACCCATTATTCCACCCCAAACACTCGCGTTAAGGATTGTTCAAAGGACTCCTTCGGAGAAGCGACATCCTTTTTTTGAGCCCTTCGCCTGTGTTAGGGCAACAAAAAAAGATATATCGGAGAGCCTGTTATTCCGATAGAAATCTGAACCCCCAGAAACCACCCAAAAAAAAAGGCTATACACGTTAACGCATGAAACCGACTATATAATTTTTGATGCTATTTTACGACTAATTATCGTCTCTTGTGTATCTTCTTTCGCCACCGCCCAAATCTGGTATGGTAGTGTTATTACCAGCAAACTTAGAGATGTTAAAGGTAAAGCTTAACATAAAGTAACGGGCTAATCTGTTGCTTTGTGAAAGCGTGGTAGAGTTGCCTGTTGCATTAAAGCTTAGGCTTGTACTTTGGTTCAATAAATCGAACGATTGTAGTTTTAAACTTCCTTTTTTGCCTTCAAAAAATTGCTTCTCTAGGTAAGTATTGATGATGAATGGGTTTGCACTGATAAATGCTTTGATGGAACAGAACGAGGACATGCGAGTGATAGCAGTTGGAGATGATGACCAAAATATTTACGAGTTCAGAGGTGCAAGTTCAAAGTATTTAGAGCAATTTATTTCAGAGAAAAAAGCAACCAAACATGAATTAGTAGAAAACTTTAGAAGCAAAAGTAATTTGGTGGAATTTACAAAGGAATTTGTAAAAAGGATAAACTATCGTTTAAAACAAACACCAATAATTGCAAACCGAAAAGGTTTTGGAAAGATAAAGTTGGTGCGGTACATCAATAATTACCTTACTATACCTTTAGTTAATGACATCCTCACAACAGATCTTTCAGGTACTACTTGTGTTTTAACCAAGACGAACGAAGAGGCATCTCAAATTACTGGACTTCTTTTGAAAAATGGGATGCAAGCAAAGTTGATATAGACCAATGATGGTTTTAGTTTATATAATCTTAATGAAGTTAGATTCTTTCTTGATGAATTGAAACTTTTAGATGGTGTATTTACAATTAGTGATGAAATTTGGGATAATGCCAAACGAGCATTAAAAGTTAGATTTAATCAAAGCTCCAAGATTGAAATTTGCAATAATATTATCAAAGATTTCGAAGTAACTAACCCAAAAAGTAAATATAAATCTGATTTGGAGGTTTTTATTCGAGAATCTAAACTTGAAGATTTCTTTAATGAAAATGGAGAAACAATTTTTGTTTCAACAATTCACAAAGCAAAGGGAAAAGAGTTTGATAATGTTTTCTTGATGCTTGAAAACATAAACTATGAAAGCGACGGCGCAAAAAGACAACTATATGTTGCGCTGACTAGAGCAAAAGAAAATTTATATATCCATTTGAATAATAGTTTTCTTGACAACATAAAAGCAGAAAACCTTGAAAGACTTGAAGACAAAGAAATTTATTTACCATCGAATGAAATGGCAGTACATCTCTCTTATAAAGATGTTTGGTTAGACTATTTTGTGAATAAGCAACACGTTATTTCAAACTTAATAAGTGGTGATTCACTTTCAATTGATGGAGATCAATGTAGAGATTTGAATGGTCAATCTGTTTTGAAATTTTCAAAACAATTTCTGAATTATATTGAGAACATGAAGTTAAAAGGGTTTCAAGTAAAAAAAGTAACTGTGAATTTTATTGTCTATTGGTTAAAAGAAAATGAAACAAACGAAATAAAAATTGTTTTACCAGAATTATATTTTGTGAGGATTGACTAACCCGTTAAAAACAACCAGAATTGAATAAATAATAATCTCAAGGCTTCATCGGTAATAGCCCCTATTTATTCTAAAAGACATTGATTTTGGATTAACTTGGTGAAGTTAGTATAACCTCCAAATATCTTTTTATCGCATGCGCATCATAATCCTATAAAACCTAAAAGTTAAACCTATAAGGTTTTTAAAACCTTATAGGTATTTTATTACAGGTCTTTCTAAAAGTTAAACCTATAAGGTTTTTACAACCTTACAGGTCTTTTATACAGGTCTTTCTAAAAGTTAAACCTATAAGGTTTTTAAAACCTTACAGGTCTTTTATACAGGTCTTTTTTAAAAGTCTAATATATCTTTTGGATAAATTTTTTGTTGGTGAAAGTCTATAAATGCTTCTTTTCCACCAAACCAATCAAAGACATCTTTTCTTAATAACAATGTAGGCGCTTCACTTAATAAAGACTTATAACTATCATAAGGCCATTTGCCAATTACTTTAGTAATTTGATGATGAACAGCATTTTTGTGGATATACCAAAGATAACTTGTAAAATCAGAGTCTTTGTTTACTATACTTCGCTTAAGATAATCCATAAACAAAGCTCCTTTTCTGTTGTGCATTTTGTTGAAGGCTTTAGTGTAGCTATTTAAAAAATTACTAAAGCGTTCCATTATAAAATCGCTTAAATTATGGTCTATTGTATATTTTTTTTTCTTTACGGCTTCAAAATGTTCAATAATAAACTCTTGATCTCTTATTCTAGCCACTAAATGGAAGTGATTGGGAAGTAAAGTGTATGCGTATAATTGGGCAACTGGGTTTATATGCTGTTTTAATTTTTTTAGAAAATAGAAATAATTCCCTTCGTTTAAAAACAGTTTTTCGGCACCTACAGCTCTAGAAAAGAGGTGATAAATTTCACTTGGTATTAATGCCTGATGGTATTTGCTCATATTTGTTTTTTTTAAAGTTTGTTGTTACCAAATTTATATTTTTAAGGAACCGACCAAAACCTGTAAAGTGCCAAACTATCCTTACTAGGTTTTAAAATCTTATAGATATTTATCACGCTTATTTATTTTACTAATTATAGACCTATAACCCATACCTATACCTATAAGGTTTTTAAAACCTTATAGGTATTCTTCAAATCTAAAACTAAATATAATGGTTAATTTATCAATTTATAATGCTTTATAGTGATAAGTTTATTACTTGTTTGTGTGTGTTTTTTTGCTAAATCTAACGCACCTGCTGTGTTTTCCGTTAAGGAAAGTTGCGCCCGCCTGAACGGAACGGGTATTGATGCCGGCCAAGAGCTTAATGCCAGATGGAGTATGAGCAGAGAGCATGTTATTCCGATAGCTATCGGAACGCCCAAAAAACCACCCCAAAAAAAATCGGCTTCACACGTTAACGCATGAAACCGACTTTATGAATTTGGATGCTATTTTACGACTAATTATCGTCTCTTCTGTATCTTCTTTCGCCACCGCCTAAATCTGGAATGGTGGTGTTATTACCAGCAAACTTAGAGATGTTAAAGGTAAAGCTTAACATAAAGTAACGGGCTAATCTGTTGCTTTGTGAAAGCGTGGTAGAGTTACCTGTTGCGTTAAAGCTTAGGCTTGTACTTTGGTTCAATAAATCGAACGCTTGTAGTTTTAAGCTTCCTTTTTTACCTTCAAAAAATTGCTTCTCTAGGTAGGTGTTGATGATGAATGGGTTTGCACTGATGGCGTTAAATCCGCTGTTAAAAGTCTTATCAAACGAGGTGGAGAAAATCCAAGTTTTTGCAAAATAAACTTTAGAATCAAAACTTGTACCTACAGAATTTACTTCGGCATTTGCTCTGGTGTTTAACGTATTGTTGTTTTTATTATAAGTATACGTTGCGGCAGGGGTTAACTCTATCCAATCTACTGGGTTAATTTGTACGTTTAACCTTTGCGATAATATTAAGTTTCTACCTGTGTTTTCTCTACTGTCTATAAAAGAAATGTTGTTGTTATAAAAGGCAGACCCTCTAAAACCTAATACATATTTCTTCTCGGCAAATGGCTTAGAGAAGGCGTAAAAGCCGTTTACAGTATAAAAACCATTGGCATTGGTATACTGGGTTTCTTGTAATACAGTACGCTCGCCGGCAATTGGATTGCTAATGATGTTGGTTACAATTTTGTCTTTGGTAAAACTGTAAGACACATTAGTAAATAATACGTTACCTGATGCAAAATCGAAATTATTAAACCTTAAGTTGATGTTGTTAGAAAACTCGGGGTTTAATTGTGGGTTACCTGTTACGTAAAACTGTACGTTTGTTTTATCTGTAATGGGTTGTAGTTGCGTGTAAGATGGCTGATTTGCTCGACCGTCGTAATTGACACTCAATTGTCTGGTTCTAGAGAATTTGTAGCTAAACCTACCTGTAGGGAAAAAATTAGTTACCTGTCGGTTTGTGCCTCCTGTGCCTGTTAATGAGGTGGGTTGTACAGAGAAACCGGCATTGTATTCGTATTTTTTCTCGTTTACACGATAGTTAAATCCAAGCCTATGGGTTACAAAATCAAATACGTAAGCGTTGCTTTGTGAAGCATCGAAAACTGGTTGTTGTGTACTTGTTGCTGTGTTTCTTACGTTTCTGTCGTTATCTGTACGGGCAAAACTATAAGCATAATTAAATTCTAAATTTTTGGTTTTAGAAATAGGCTCGGTATAGGACGTTCTAATTCTAATATTATCGTTTTGATTTTCGCCGTTGATGATTTGATACTGATATCTTTCTAACTGACTGGTTTGGGTATTGAATAAGTTATAGATATAATCTTGCTCTTGGCTAGTAGTGGTAGAGTTAAAATTACCGTTTACAGAGAAGTTTCTGGCTTTTGCCCCAAAACGGTGGTTATACAAAAACTCGCCTCCGTAATTTGGATTATTAAATGCATTTACAAAGTTTGAGTTACCATCTGTATTACCGTTGTTGGCGTTTAAAGTAATAAATCTAGAATCTGTCGTCGCATTGCTATTGGTGAAAGATACAGTAGGTATAACTTTCAAATAGTTTAAAGAATCTATTTTATATTCTAAATTGAAATTGAAACGATGATTGTTATTCATGGTTTCTGCGTTGTCGAATGTATTGTTGCTGATGGTGTTACCGCCACTTAACAAATCTTGCAGGTTGCTACTTCCTGTAACGTTATTTCTGTTGTTAAAACTATAACTACCGTAAGCAGTTACTTTTTTACCCCAAGTATCGCGATAGTTAAAGCCTACCGAGTTTACCCCTGTTAAGCCATCGTTTCCGCCCGGTGCGCCACCGCCACGGCCACCACGACCGCCGCCGCCGCCACCTACTGCCCCTTGTGTTAAACTAAACACGTTTGCATTCGTATTGTTAAAGTTTCCCAATAAAGCTAATTGTTGGTCGTTATCAAAAGATGCGGTAAAAAGTGAACCTTGGTATCTTTCTTGGTCGCCACCGCCTACAATTCCCCGGGCCAAATATCCTTTGTTTTTATCTTTTCTGATGGTAAAGTTCAAGATTTTATCGGGCTCGCCGTCTCTTACACCGGTAAGGTTGGCTTGGTCGCCATAATCGTCTATTACTTGTACTTTTTCTATAATATTTGCCGGTAATTGCTGGGTTGCTGTTTTAACATCGCCACCAAAAAAATCTTTACCGTTTACCCTAATTTTAGTAATGGCTTTACCTTGTGCGGTTACGTTTCCGTCTCTATCTACTTCTATGCCTGGTAATTTTTTTAGTAAATCCTCGGCAACGGCATTTTCCTTTAATTTATAAGACCCGGCATTGTACTCTAAGGTATCTTCTTTAATCACAACGTCTAAGGTTCCATTTACTACAACTTCGTTTAACACGCGGCTGTCTTTACCCATCACTATTGGATCTAATGTGATTTGTGTTGCTTTTGGGTCGTTAAAATATCTTTGTTTAATGGGCTTATATCCTAAAGCAGTAATGGTTAATACAAACTCAGATGATTTGATGTTACTAAAAACAAATACCCCGTCTAAATTGGTAATGGTGTTTACGGTATCTCTGGCAGATTCTAACCTAACAGCGGCACTAATAACGGCTTCGTCTGTGCTGTCTTTTACCATTCCGCTTACTTGTATTTTTATTTGTGCCTTTACCGCAAAAAAGGGCAGTAGCAATAAGGCAAAAAGAATTAATTTTTTCATTTTTTTTTGTGAATTGATTGGAGGTAAATGCTATTACTTGTTTTTGTTATTGATGATTAATTTATTTGGATAATTTGGCTTTTAACCACATTTCTGTTGGAGAGAAAAGCGACATATAATCCATACCACTGTTGCCGCCTCTTTGGCCGCCACCACCACCGTAGCCACCACCGCCACCACCATAACCGCCGCCCATGCCGCCCATTCCGCCACCACCCATGCCGCTGCCGCTTTCTGGAAACTCTATGCCGTTTAACTTAATGTTTAAGGCAAATTCTTCATTTGCGGTTAAGTTTAATAGGGCTAAAGGAATAGCTACTTCGTAAATTAATGCGTTTTTACTGTCGTAATTGATACCTGTTTTTATACCATAAGTATTATAGATAGAAATTTTCTCTTCTGTAATTTCTTTAAAGCCTTCTACTTTTATTTCTTTAAGTTTTGCCAATGAAGCTTTTCTAAGTTCTTCTATTTCTTTCTGGCGCTGTTCTGGCGTTTTTTCTACTCTAGTAGTAGCGTCGCCTGCCGGCCTCTGACTTTGAGAAAATCTATTTCTCATTTCGGTCATCATGGCGTTTTTATCCATTAAAGGAAAAGTGACAATGCCCATTTGCTTTTTCTTGCCTGTTGGGTTAGCAGATATACTTACACCGCCAGCCAAAATTTTATTTTGTTCCATTGGTTTATTAGCCTTTAAGAAAACATATATGTTTTTATCATCATGGGCAACATGATAGTATAGTTTTGTGGTTTTGTCGTATGCTGTTAGCGAATCTGTAAACTCGTTTAGTTTACCGTCTATTTTTAAACCTACTGGTGCAGATGCTACCATTGTTAAATCTTGTGCAGATGTATTATTGAAAGCAAATAATGTTGCGCCAAATAATAAGGTGTAAATTAATTTCATGTTACAATGTTAAATTTTTTATGTTTTTTTTTTAATTCTTTGATACAGGTTGCGCTTTAAAATAGACGAAACCCAAAATGATATAGATATTATAAGTTTTTACTGTTGATGTAACGGGTTAATTCTTCTCTATAAAAATCTGAAACAGATATTTCTTTACTAGGTAAAATCACATGGTTTCTTTTAAAAGCCATCATGTGGTTTAAGGAAACGATAAAAGATTTGTGTACGCGTAAAAAATTCTGATTTTTCAATCGCTCTTCTAAATAACGCATACTTAAACGGGTGATAATTGGTTTTTCATTGCCTAACAGATAAATTTTAATGTAATCTTTTAGGCCTTCTACATATTCAATCTCGTTAATATTGATTTTTATGTTTGCATAATCAGCGTTAACAAAAAGGTAATCGTCTGTAATAACTTGCGTATTTTCTGATTGTTGTCTAAATGTATGTAAGTCTAATGCTTTGTTAACGGCTTTTAAGAAACGCTCGAAGGGATATGGTTTTAACAAATAATCTATCACATCTAAATCAAACCCTTCTAAAGCATATTGCTCGTAAGCGGTTGCTAAAATTACCATGGGTGGGTTTTGCATAGATTTTAACAGCTGCAAACCATTAATTCCAGGCATTTGTATGTCTAAAAAAATTAAATCGACACTTTCCTTTTTAATTAACTCTAAACCATCCATCGCATTTTTGCAAGAACCCACAAGGTTTAAAAAACCTACTTGCTTAATGTTGTCTTCTAAAAGCTCTCTAGCTAAAGGCTCATCATCTATTACAATACACTTAATCATTTGCTTTTATCTTTAAATGTACCTTAAACAGGTTGTTGTCTTCGCTAATATTTAAACTGTAGTTTTGATTATACAATAACTCTAATCTTCTTTTAGCATTTGCTAAGCCAATACCAGAACTGTCGTCTTTACTTTCTCCGTTTTGAACAATTTCGTTTTCAACTTCAAAAGTAAGTGTTTTGTTCTCTACCAACATTGTAATTTTTATGATAGGTTTGTTTTGCGATCCCATACCATGCTTAAAGGCGTTTTCTACAAATGGAATTAAAAGCATGGGTTCTAATTCAAAATCGTTTATATCTCCTTGGTAGTCAAAAATTATTTCTACATCATCGCCAAATCTTAGTTTTTGTAAGTCTATATATCCATTTAAATATTTAAGCTCTTGGCCCAAATTTATTTTTCCTTGGTTACCTTCATAAAGCATGTATCTTAATAAATTAGACAATTGTATTAAAGCGGGCTCCATTTTGTCGCTTTTTTTACGGGCCAAAGAAACCAAGTTATTTAATACATTAAACATGAAATGAGGGCTCACCTGCGAGCGTAAGAAAGAAAGTTCTGTTTTAAGGTTTTCTGTTTCCTTCTCTTTAAGCACTTTTTGGTCTTTAATATAGTCTACAATAATTCTGTAACTGGTGCTCACAACAAAGATAAACAGGTAAGATAATATATTGAAGATGGGCGATCTATTCCACTTTCTTTTTACGGGGAATAAATCCTGATCTACATATTTGGCAAGAAAATAAGCAATTATTATAGAGGCAATTAAAGAAATTAAATAAAAAATAAAGCCTTTTCTCTTAAATATTACAGGAAAAAAGTAATAGGCATTAAGATAAAAAAGTATAGCCAAAATGGCATTGTTTATCAGTAATCTATAGATAAAGTATTCTGAAAAACTAGAAGTCGGTCCATTATATCTAAATAAAAAGGGCGGTAAAACAAGCATTGCCCAAAACACAACGTGTAGGATGGTAATTTGCAATGTGGTAATGTTAACTTTAATATTCCTCATGTTTAATGTGTTCTCTTTTGTCTTTTATCCTTAAGAGGCAAAAAATTAAACCTCTAAATGATTAAGCTACAAAACAAATGAATAAAAAAGTGTAAAAAGATAATTATAGGCAAACAAGCCTACTTTATATACCAAAAGAACAATTAACGCTACTTTAAAAAAAATCTTAACGTAAAAATGCCCGTTCTCACGTTCTGAGGCCGGGCATTTTACACAATAAAACTTAGTAAAGATTTTATAGGCCTAATTACAGCGTATAAAACTTTATGGGCAATTAGCACAATCGCCACAAAATCTTGTACGATGAAATTTTAATTAGGTTTTATATTTTATAAAATAAAGTTAAAAGTATTGCAAAAGACCTTAGGTAGGTGTAAAAAAACAGAAACCTTTAATTAACAATCTCGTAAAAATTTCAAATGAAAAATAATACGATAAATAATATACGTTTTCAGCCATCTTTAAATCATTTTAATTTGGAGCGAATGAACAAATATCTAGATAATGATGAATTTGCTATCAAAGAAATTTTACTAATTGTTATTTCTGATATAAAATTATCTCTTACCAAATTAGAAAACTGCATTTATACTAAAAATATAGCCCAAATAGGGGCCATCTCTCATAATCTATTTGGCACCAGCGCAACCATTGGCTTAGAAGAATTAAGCAAAATTGCGAGGTTAATTGAGCGAGAAACAGCTTTTAATGAAATTGTTTTAGCAAAATTATTCAAAAAGTTAAAAGCAGAAATTATTCTTGTTACCGATTTAATGAATAACTACATCTACAACAAATCATTTTAAAAAAACCTAGAACAATTAGTTGTTTCTTTTTCTATGAATTACAATTTTCCTTAGTTAAGATTGTTTTATAAGCTTTAAATTCTTTTTGTTTAATATATGAATAAAATGGGGTCAGTAAATTTTGATGATAATGAGTTAGAACGTCTAAAAGCTTTAGATGCCTATCAGATTTTAGACACTTTACCTCATGAAGCTTTTGATAGATTTACCAAATTGGCCTCCTTTATTTGTGATACTCCAATTTCTTTAGTGTCTTTGGTTGATAAAGACCGCCAATGGTTTAAGTCTAGAACTGGAATAGATGTTGAAGAAACACCCAGAGATTGGTCTTTTTGTAGCCATGCTATTCAGCATAATGAGTTAATGGAAATAAAAGACACTAACCAAGATCTTAGGTTTAGAGATAATCCGTTGGTAACCGGAGACCCTAACATTAGATTTTATGCAGGTTACCCATTAATAGACGACAATGGATATGCTTTAGGAACATTATGTGTAATAGATAATATACCTAAAGAACTTAGCCAGGCGCAAAAAGATGCACTAGAATTACTAACTAAATCTGTTGTAGATTTAATTGTTCAGCATAGAAAATTTCAAGAGGTAAGCAACTTTAACAAGTTATTTGAAGTATCTAACGATTTAATTTGTTTGATTTCAAAAAGTGGCTGTTTCAAAAAAGTTAACCCTGCTTTTTTTAATATATTAAGCTATCAAAAAGAAGATTTAATTAACCAGTCTATATTTGATTTCATCCATCCTGATGATATTTTAAAAACTAAAGAAGAGTTTAACAAGGTAGATCAAGAAAATTTAAAAATAGATTTTGTAACCCTTTTTAGAAGTAAAAGTGGCGCTTACAAGAGTTTAAATTTAGTATTATCAACAGATCCTATAACCGGTTTTGTATTTGCCGTAGCAAGAGATATTTCTAAAGAAAAAGAGAAAGAAGTACAACTAAAAATATCGGAATCTAAATATAAAGCCTTTTTTGAAAGCTCTAATAGCTTTATGTGTACCCATGATTTGGATGGGAATTTCCTAAGCATTAACAACGCTGGAGCAGCGATTATTGGCTATACGCCGAGTGAATTAATGCAAAAATCTTTGTTTGATATTGTGCCTAAAGAGAGACATCCACCTATTGAGGCTTATATTAAAGAAATTATTGCTAAAGGTAAAGCATCTGGCATCATGAATACCAGACATAAAGATGGTAGTTCTTTAGTTTGGTTATTTAATAATGTAGTAGAAACAGACGCCGACAATAAAAAGTATATTATTGGGAATGCGGTAGATATTTCTGAAAGATATAGGTTAGAAGAAGCTTTAAAAACAACTAAAGAGAAGCTAGAGCAAACTAATAAAGTCGCAAATATTGGGACTTGGGAAGTTAATATAGAAAAACAAAGTCTTTACTGGTCTGATGTAACCAAGGCTATGCATGAAGTTTACCAAGATTATGAACCCGATTTTGAAACAGCCATTTCCTTCTATGTTGGCGAGCATAAAGAAACTATTCTATCCGCATTTAATAATGTGGTAGAAAACGGAAAACCTTATGAATTAGAGCTTCAAATTTTAACTCAGAAAGGAAATTATGCTTGGGTTAGAACAATTGGTACCCCCGAGTTTAAAGGTGGGAAATGTAAAAGAGTTTATGGTACATTTCAAGACATTACAGAAAACTACTTATACCGTATAGATTTAAAAAACGCAAAACTATTAGCAGAAGAAGCAAATAGATCCAAGTCAGAGTTTTTAGCTAGCATGAGCCACGAGATTCGCACTCCTTTAAATGGTGTAATTGGCTTTACAGATTTAGTGTTAAAAACATCGCTCAATCAAACCCAACAACAATACCTAACCATCGTAAATCAATCGGCAAATTCATTATTAGCTATTATAAATGATATTCTGGATTTCTCTAAAATAGAAGCAGGTAAATTAGATTTAGATATAGAAAAATCTGATTTATATGAAATAAGCAGCGAGGCGGCAGATATTATTGCCTATCAGGCGCAAAATAAAGGGTTAGAGGTTCTATTAAACATAGACCCTAACTTGCCACGTTATGTAATGTTAGATAGCCTCAGGCTCAAACAGGTTTTAGTTAATCTATTAGGTAATGCAGTTAAATTTACCGCCAAAGGGGAGATAGAGCTTAAAATCTTTGCCACCACAAACCAAAATGATAAAAACGTTTCTTTTCATTTCGAAGTAAGAGATACTGGTATTGGAATTAAACCAGAGAAATTAGAGAAGATTTTTGATGCCTTTTCTCAAGAAGACGCTTCTACCACCAAAAAATATGGAGGTACCGGTTTAGGCCTCACCATATCTAATAAGCTTTTGGGATTAATGGACAGTGGGTTACAATTAAAAAGCGAAGAGGGAATTGGGAGTACTTTTTTCTTTGATATAAACTTAGAAGTAGACTTTACTCAGGTAAAACCTGTAGTTGCAGAAACACCCATAAAAACCGCATTAATTGTAGACGATAACGATAACAACAGGCTTATTTTAAAGCAAATGTTACTCACTAAAAACATTAAAATTGAAGAAGCTTCTAATGGTTTAGAAGCCTTGCAAATTTTAAGTGCAGGTAAAACTTTTGATGTTATTTTATTAGACTATTACATGCCTTACATGGATGGGCTAGAAACCATCGAAAAAATTAGGCTAAAATTTAAATCTTTAGAAAAGCAAAATATTGTGTTGTTACATAGCTCTTCTGACGATGAAAAAATTATAAGCACTTGCGAAAAATACGATGTGAAGTTGAGAATGGTTAAGCCCGTTAAAATGCAAGACTTTTTTACAACATTAGCAAAAATAAATCAACCAGAAAGCTATTCTCAAACTGTAACAAAAGCAAAAGTTAAAACACACGATGACCCAGTTAACATCCTAATTGTCGAAGATAATTTAGTGAACAAGCTTTTGGCAAAAACCGTAGTTAGCAGGATATTAACTAACGCCACTATTATAGAAGCAGACAATGGACAAGAGGCTGTAGAAAAATATAGAAAAACAAAAATAGATATCATTTTAATGGATATCCAAATGCCTATAATGAATGGATACCAAGCCACAGAAGAAATCAGGAAAATAGAAAAAGACAGAACGCATACACCAATTATTGCATTAACCGCCGGAAACGTAAAAGGAGAAAGAGAAAAATGCCTAGAGCATGTTATGGATGATTTTGTAACCAAACCTTTTGTAGAAAACGATCTGGTACAGCTATTTGCCAAATGGTTAAAAAATAGCAGCGATAATTCCGCAACTCAAAAAGTAAACTTAGGCAGTCAATCTCATTTTAACGAAAGTAAACTGAGAGAATTTATGGGCGATGATGACGAAGCCGTAAAAGAAGTGCTCATCATCACTATTAAAGAAATACAAAAGACGGATAATAATTTAAAACAACTTTTACAAAACCCAAAATTAGCGGTTTTTAATGCTGTAGGTCATAAACTTTATGGCACAACTACAGCAACTGGCTTAGATTTATTAGCAGTAATTGCCAGAGAGTTAGAAGGTTTAGAAAACTTAGAACAAATAGAAGTTGTTTACCAAAAGTTTAACAAAGAAATGCAGATCGTAATAGATTTAATAGAGCAAGAAATAAACAGATTATAAAATAGTTTAACCGCTTTTTAAGCTCCATTTCCACAAATAAAAAAACCTGTATCTTTTAAAATACAGGTTTTTTTGTGTCCCCTTACTTTAAGACATTACAAACAAAAGAATAGAATAGGCTTTAGCTACTTTTCTTTTGTTTATAATATTTTTTTGTCGGTCTGTCGCCAGCATAACTAGCACCGGTTTTGTTAGAATCGGTTTTTCTAGCTCCAGAATTAGAATGATCAGGCTTCTTAAAACTTCTTTCGTTATTTCTGCCGCCTCTAAACTCTTTAGTCTTCTTTTCGGGCATAATTCCTTTAAAAGGGAAAGGATGATCTTCTATAACCGGAATGTTTTTGTTAATCAGTTTATGAATATCCTTTAAATATTCTTTCTCCTCGGCATCACAAAAAGATAAAGCAGTACCATTTGCTCCGGCTCTTCCTGTACGTCCAATACGGTGCACATAAGTTTCGGCAACGTTAGGCATTTCAAAATTTATAACGTGAGCAAGGTCGTCAATATCAATTCCTCTGGCAGCAATATCGGTAGCCACCAACACCCTAATGGTTTGGTTTTTGAAACTCTCTAACGCATTTTGTCTGGCATTTTGCGATTTGTTTCCATGTATAGCCGCAGACTTAATTCCCTCTTTAGCTAAAGTTTTCACTACTTTATCTGCTCCATGTTTTGTTCTAGTAAAAACAAGGGCGGTTTTAATGGTTTTGTCGCTCAATAAATGCAACAGTAAATCATTCTTGTTATTCTTATCTACGTAATACAAAAACTGATTAATGGTATCTGCAGTAGAAGAAACCGGCGTAACCTCTACACGTTTTGGATTATTTAAAATGGTATGCGCCAATTTGGTAATTGCCGGCGGCATAGTAGCAGAGAAAAATAACGATTGTCTCTTCTTAGGCAATAAAGCAATCAGTTTGTTAACATCATGAATAAAACCCATGTCCAGCATTCTATCTGCTTCATCCAGCACAAAATATTCTACATCTCTTAGCGATATAAAACGTTGATTAATTAAATCTAACAATCTACCTGGCGTGGCAATCAAAATATCAACACCCTTTTGTAACTGATCTGTTTGAGCCTTTTGGCCAACACCACCAAAAACAACAGTATGTTTTAAATGTAAAAACTGACCGTAATCGCCAAAGCTTTCGCCAATTTGTATCGCTAACTCTCTGGTAGGCGTAACAATTAAGGCCTTAATTTTTCTTATCCCCTTACTTTGCTCGTTTTTTAAATGCATTAACTGGATAATCGGAATAGCAAAAGCTGCTGTTTTTCCGGTACCCGTTTGGGCGCATCCTAATAAATCGTTTTCTTGTAATAAAAGTGGAATGGCTTGCGCCTGAATGGGTGTAGGCTTATCGTAACCCTGTAATTTTAATGCCTTTTGTATCGGTATTATTAATTCTAAATCTTCAAATGTCATATATGTATTTTTTAAGGCAAGCACATAAATCACATGATATAAGTAAAATTGGCAACCTTTATTTTCGCAAAGGTACGTTTAATAATTGGCTAACCATTTTTGGGGTAGCTTTTAAGTTTTTCCCGTTTAAAATTTGGGCGTTGCCACAATGCGCCAACTTCACTTCCCTAGGCGCCATTGTAGCCAGGCTGTTACGGGGTTCCGTAATTTGTTAAGCCATAAAAAAATAGGCTTAACAAATGTACCAAGCCCTGCACATCCTTAACGCATTATCGCGTTTGCTTCAGAACGCAGGGTCCTCTTGGGAGAGACCCTGCTTGGACTAAACAGGGATTGCTTTAGAACGCAGGGTCCTCTTGGGAGAGAACCTGCTTGGACTAAAAAAAATAGGCTTAACAAATGTACCAAGCCCTGCACATCCTTAACGCATTATCGCGTTTGCTTTAGAACGCAGGGTCCTCTTAGGAGAGATCCTGCTTGGACTAAAAAAAATGGGCTTAAAAAATGTACCAAGACCTGCACATCCTTAACGCATTATCGCGTTTGCTTCAGAACGCAGGGTCCTCTTGGGAGAGACCCTGCTTGGACTAAACGCAGGGTCCTCTCGGGAAAGTCTCTGCTTGGACTAAGACTCTGGAACGCCGAGTTCTTTTACAACAGGGATTGATTTTAGAACGCAGGGTCCTCATGGGAAAGTCTCTGCTTGGACTAGGACTCTGGAACGCCTGGTTCTTTTAAAAAAGAACCTGCTTGTACAAGAACTGCTTGGTCAAAACCAGTGAATGCTCTCTCGGATTTTAGTTGTTTATCAGACTTACGAAGTTTTTAAAACTACGTAAGTTTTAATTGTGATGATAAAGCATCTTTTTCTAATGACTTAAACCCTGTCCTCTAAGTAGGTTTTTGCAATAGAGATAAATAGGGCTTGGTACATTTATTGGTTTGCTTTTAAACGCAAACCAATAAATTACGGAACCCCGCTTTAGCCCGGCCTTGCTTATTTGCGAGGATTGCCCAAATTATTTTTATCTAAAAAGGTAAATCGCCTTCGCTAATGTCTTTTTTATACGCTTCTACAACTTCTTCTTTAAGTTCTGGTTCTGCTGGTGTTGTAGTTTGTATGGCTTGTCTATTTTCAAAATCGGTGTTTCTGCCTAATACTTTAAAACTTTCTGCAACTACTTCTGTGCTGTACCTTTTATGCCCTTCTTTGTCTTCGTAAGAGCGGGTTCTCAATTTGCCTTCTATATAAACCAGCTTGCCTTTAGATAAGTTTTTCTGGGCAACATCGGCTAAACTTCGCCACATTACAATGTTATGCCACTCGGTTTGCTCTATCTTTTTATTGTCTTTGGTGTAGGTTTCTGTGGTAGCCAATGGAAAACTTGCTACACTTACGTTACCATCTAAATGCCTAACTTCTGGGTCTTTACCCAAATGACCCACTAATATTACTTTGTTAATTCCGGACATAATAATTTGGCTAAATTTTACTTGAATCTAAGAATTTATTCATAAACTCAAAAATTAATTTTGGCATTCCGTAATTACCAGTGTCGGCAATGTTTATCCAAAAACTAGACGCTAGTTTTATTTTGCTAGGCTCTGTTACCTCTATATGTATAAACTGCGCAAACAACCTTTGGTGGGTTAATATGTGTTTAATTTGTGGCGATATAAATTTTACAATAAATGTGTTTTGAAACCAATTTTGTTCTTGAGTTTGATTTAAGACCTCTTCAATTTTTGTTTCTGAGGCAAATTCTACTAAGGGAAAATCATGCAAACCTGCCCAAATATCAGAATTGTCTCTCCTTTTTATTAAAATTTGCTTTTTGTAAGTAACCATGAAATAATAAAAATAGCGATGTTTAATTTTTACAGTTTTGAGCTTCACTGGCAATTGTTGCACCTTATTATTTTGATAAGCAAAGCAGCTGGTTAAAAATGGACATTGTTCGCAATTGGGGCTTTTAGGTTTACATTGTAAGGCGCCAAACTCAATCATGGCTTGGTTATGTTCACCAGCATTGTGTATATCTAGTAATTGATCCGCCACTTCTTGAAACTGCTTTTTGCCTGTAGTAGAATTGATAGGGGTTTCAATTCCAAAATAACGTGATAGCAGTCGGTAAACATTTCCATCTACCACGGCTTTGGCCTCGTTACTAGAAAAGGAAGAAATTGCGGCGGCCGTATATTCGCCAATTCCGGTAAGTTTAATTAATTCTTGATATTGATGTGGAAAAACCCCATTTAAATTTTGCTGAATATGTTTGGCGGTTTTTAACATGTTTCTTCCCCGAGAGTAATAACCCAAGCCTTGCCAAAGGTGTAAAATTTGATCTTCGGATGCATTAGCGAAACTGTTTATGGTGGGAAAATGCGCTAAAAATTTTAAATAGTACGGTAAGCCTTGCTCTACTCTGGTTTGTTGAAGTATAATTTCTGATAACCAGATGTGATAAGGATTACTAATATTACGCCAAGGCAAGTCTCTTTTATGCTTTCTGTACCAGGTAATTAACTCATTTGTAAAGCTCATTTTTGTTTTTTTGAAGTCAAATTTGTGGGTTAAATATGCTTATTACTTGTTTATAAAGGGGTTAAAATAAAAAATTGAGTATTTATTTTCCATTTACAACTAAAAGCAATACTTTTGCAACCCCAAATCTTCGCATTGCAAGATAAATTTTAAAAGAAAACAAATAAAATGACAAAGGCAGAAATTATTGCAGAAATTGCTAACAAAACCGGAATTGAAAAGGTTGATGTACAAGAAACGGTTGAAGCGTTTTTTAAGGTAGTGAAAAACTCTATGGTAAGCGGAGAGAATGTTTACGTAAGAGGGTTTGGTAGTTTTGTTGTTAAGAAAAGAGCAAAGAAAACTGCTAGAAATATTTCTAAAAATACAGCTATTATTATTCCAGAACATTTTGTTCCTAGTTTTAAACCAGCAAAGGTATTTGTTGAGAAAGTTAAATCTGGTAATAAAATATCTGTTTAATAAAGAAACATGTTAAAAACTAAACAATATATTTTAATTGGTAGTGTAGCTGTTATAATGGCTGCATTGTACAGCTTAGATATTAAAGGTTTAGTAAAAGAAGAAGAAGTAAACGGTATGCAAAATACTGTGAGCGCCAATTCTAACCAAGCAGCGGATATAGTAACCGCAAGTAGTGTTTGGATGTTTTCTAAGAATTTAATTAACCCTAGCTTAGCTAGCGAGATTGAAAAATTAGAAGAACAATTAAAAAAAGAGAGCGGAGCAGGTGCTTTGGTTATTCAGAAACAATTAGCGCAGAGGTGGGATGATGTAAATATGCCTGCAGCTGCTGCTTTTGCTTATGAAGGAATTGCAACAGAAAATGCTGATTACAGTAGCTGGTTAATTACTGGCGACCGATTTACAGAAGGTTACCAAAATTATAAAGATACTGCCGCTGTTGCTGGCTTATTAAATAAAGCCATATTTGCTTATCAAAAAGCTTTAGAATTTAACCCTAAAAGTTTAGACGCCCAAACAGGTTTGGGTGTAGCTTATGTTACAGGTACACAAAACCCAATGCAAGGAATACAAATGTTGCTTGCGGTGGTTAAGGAAGACCCTAAAAACATGAAAGCAAACATGAATTTAGGAATGTTTTCGATGAAATCGGGACAGTTTCAAAAGGCAGTTGATAGGTTTAAAACAATTAATGCTACACAGCCTAGTCCAGAGTCGTGGTTTTATTTAGCCACCAGTTATGAAAACCTAGGACAAAAACCAGAAGCTATTTTGGCTTACCAAAAAGCAAAGGAATTGGCAGCAGATCCTAATCTATCGGCTTTTATAGATAGGAAAATGAACGAATTGAAGAATTAAACAATAAGTAAAACATTTAAATTAAAAGATTATGCCAAGCGGTAAAAAAAGAAAAAGACATAAAATGGCTACTCACAAGCGTAAAAAACGCTTAAGAAAGAACAGACATAAGAAAAAATAATTAACTTATTTTTTATGTTAAGCTAAAAGTATTTATTTCTGATTAAGAGATAGATACTTTTGCTGTTATTTCTATTTACAATTATTCCTCATGATATGAAAAGGCTGCAAAGTCTTTTTTTTAAAAAAGTAGCTGTTGGTAAAAGAGTTAATCATTAATTCGACCCCAAGCGGGGTTACAATTGCATTATTGCAAGACAAGCAACTTGTAGAAATTAACAAAGAGCAAATTAATAACAGCTATGCTGTTGGAGATATTTATTTGGGTCGGATAAAGAAAATTATGCCCGGACTGAATGCTGCTTTTGTTGATGTTGGCTACGAGAAGGATGCCTTTTTGCATTATTTAGACTTAGGGCCACAGGTTCAGTCTCTTCAAAAATTAACAAAGCAAGTTCGCGGTAATGCCTATAAAGATCATTTATTAGATCATTTCAAAAAAGAAGTAGACATTGATAAATCGGGGAAAATCTCCTCTGTTTTAGCAAAAGGTCAGTTTTTGCCCGTACAAATTGCAAAAGAACCTATTTCTACTAAAGGGCCACGCTTAAGTTCAGATTTATCTATTGCAGGTAGATTTGTGGTCTTAGTGCCTTTTTCTGATGTAATTTCTATCTCTAAAAAAATTAGAAGCAATACAGAGCGTTCACGGTTAAAAAAAATTGTTGAAGGTATAAAACCCGCCAATTTTGGGGTTATTATTAGAACGGTATCTGAGCAAAAGGGTGTTGCCGAAATTCAGAAAGATCTACTAGATTTAATAAGTAAGTGGGAAACTTTTATGAAAAAGCTTCCGCTAACAGATCCATCTAAACGGGTTTTAGGCGAGATGGGTAGGGCTTCTACCATTTTAAGAGATCTACTAAATGATGATTTTACTAACATTTATGTAGATGACCAAGCCATTTATGAAGAAGTAAAATCTTACGTTCATGAAATCTCTCCTGAACTGGAGAAGATTGTAAAACTATACAAAGGCAAAGAAGAAATTTTTGAGCATTTTGGTATAGAAAAGCAGATTAAAGGTTCTTTTGGTAAGACGGTAAACTTAGCCGGTGGTGCATATTTAGTGGTAGAACATACCGAAGCTTTACACGTAATTGATGTGAATAGCGGAAATAGAAATGCTAGTCCAGAAAACCAAGAGGAAAATGCCTTTATGGTGAATAAGGAAGCTGCTAAAGAAATTGCCCGTCAGTTGCGTTTAAGAGATATGGGTGGTATTGTTGTGGTAGATTTTATTGATATGCACAAGGCGCCAAACAGAAAAGACCTGTTTGATTACCTGAAAGCAGAAATGAACTACGACAGGGCAAAGCATACTATTTTGCCTCCTAGTAAATTTGGATTGGTACAAATTACCAGACAAAGGGTAAGGCCAGAAATGAATATTGTTACCAACGAGAAATGTCCAACTTGTGATGGTACAGGTGAAATTAAAGCGAGTATCGTTTTATTAGATGATATTGTTGCCAACCTAGATTATATCTTAAACGAACAAGCCGAAAAAGGAATTACACTTTGTGTACATCCTTATTTAGGTGCTTTTATTAAAAAAGGATTAGTATCACAACAGGTAAAGTGGTTTTTTAAATACAACCAGTGGGTTAACGTTAAAGAAATGTCTGGCTATCACTTAACAGAATATCACTTTTTAAGCGCTAAGGAAGAAGAAATTAAGTTATAATATATTTTATAATGATGTTAAAAAGCTCGATTTAATCGGGCTTTTTTTATTTATAGCGGCTTTTAAGAATAATTAAATATACATTTCAAAAACGCCGAGTTCATCGTTTGTTAAAAACTCTAGTATTTGTTGCTTTTTATCAATTAATGAATCTGCTATTTGTTGCGTGGAGAAATTACCAAATCTCAGCCAAATTAATTTAGGGGGAAATCCTTTAAGTATTTGCAATTCAAAAAAGTCTTCATCAAAGGAAACTATAGAATAATTTTGTTTTAAAGCGATATCGAAAATCTGAATGTCTTTTAAAGTTTGTTTTGAAAAGTAACTAATATGTTTTGATGCGGGAAAGTGAAAATCTATTTTTTTTAAAATTCTATAGGAAATGTTTTCATCAAAAAGTAACATCATACAGATACTTTAATTTTACGCTCCTTATCAGCAGAATAAGCTAAAGTTGCTAATACATCTACTTCTTTCAATTGCGGGAAATCTTCAATGATATCTTTAATAGACATCCCTTGAGCCAACCAACTTAAGATGTCAAAAACAGAAATTCTTGTTCCTTTTATACAAGGTTTTCCAAACCTAATTTCTGGATTAATTTCTATGTGTTCTTGGTAGTTCATAATTCAAATATAATTAATTTTTAGGCTAGCCTTCTTATCAAATTGTCAAACAAACAAAAAAGCCGCAACATTTAAAAATATTGCGGCTTTCAATTTATTTATTACCTGCCCCCAGGAGGACAATTTTCTTTTAAAAACTTAGTATATGTAGATGATAAATGCTTTGTTGTTCCGGCTCCTTCAGAAATACTATGACTACGATTTGGATAACTCATCAGCTGGAAAGTTTTGTTGTATTTAACCAGCTCGTTAACCATCTGCTCGGCACCATTATAATGTACGTTGTCATCACCAGTACCGTGAACTAACAACAAGTTACCTTCCAGATTTTTAGCGTGTGCTATTGGAGAATTATCTACAAAATAATGTTTGTCCTCGGGTAATAAACCCATGTATCGCTCTTGATAAATATTGTCGTAATTTAATTGATTATCTACCGCAGCAATAGAAATCCCGGTTTGGTATATATCAGGATATTGCATTAACAAATTTAAGGTGGTAGAGCCACCTCCACTCCAGCCCCAAACAGCAATGCGGTCTTTATCTACATAATCCCATTTTAAAATTTCTTTGGCTGCCATAGCTTGGTCTCTGATATTAATATCTCCAATGTTATGGTAAATAGATTTACGCCACTCACGGCCTTTAGGCGCTGGCGCACCACGCCCTTCTACCGACATGTATATATAACCATCTTTTTGCATGCTTCCTGCATACAAGCGATTAAATCCAGTGCCATATCTATCTACAACAGTTTGGCTTGCGGGCTCGCCATATACATAAAATACAACAGGATATTTCTTTTTAGGATCAAAGTTATCGGGCTTAACCATCCACCCATCCATTTCTATACCGTCTTTAGTTGTGATTTTGAAAAACTCCACATCAGGTAATTTAAAATTACCTCTATTAGATTTTCCACCACTTAAAATTTTATGCGTAGGAAGTTCAACCACATCTCGCAAAGGAGAAACATAACTACTAGAGAAATTGTGAAAAGCTAATTTCCCATTTGGAGAAATATCATAACCATGAGTGCCCTTTTGCTCATCGGGAGACACTTTAACCGCATTACCGCCCGTAATACTTACCCTATACAAATATTTTTGCGTGGCATTATAAGGAGAAGCCATAAAGTAAATGTTGCCTCCTTTTTCATCAACAAGTTCTAAGCTAATGGCATCAAACGGGTCTTTTGTTAACAACGTTTCTTTGCCGTTCAAATCAATGCTGTAAATATGTCTCCAGCCATCTTTCTCGGTTAACCAAATAAACTTTTTACCTCCTTCTATCCAAGTCCAGCCAGTCGCTTCTGCCTTAGCGTCAATCCATGCTTTTTCTACTTCAGAATAAATTACTTTGGTCGTATTGGCAGCAACGTTTACCAAAATGATTTTACTCTCGTTTTGACGTCGATTAAGCTGTTGTAAGATTAATTGATTTGCGTTATTTGCCCATTCCATTCGTGGAATATAATGCTGAACAGAATCACCAGGAACATTCATCCAAGTTGTAGAAGCCGTTTCAACATTTACTACCCCAATTTTACAAGCACTAGGGTCTTCCCCAACTACTGGGTATTCTACCGGAATGGTGAATGGATAGAGCGAATCTGTAGTGTTTAACATTAAATAATTTTTTATTTTACGAGCGTCTATCTGCCAATAAGCGATAGATTTGCTGTCTGGCGACCATCTAAAACCATCGCGACAATCAAATTCTTCCTCGTAAACCCAATCAAAAGTTCCATTAATTAAACGTAATGTTCCGTCTGTAGTCAATGCTTTTGTTTGTCCTGTGACCAAGTCTTCTACATAAATATTATGTTTACTTACATAAGCTACTTTTTTAGCATCTGGCGAAAATTTAGCAAACATTAAAGAGGAAACTGGCTTGTCTTTACCAATTTGCTTTAAAGTTTTTGTGGAAATATCATAAACCCAAAAATCTCCTTTAGTATCATAACGCCAAACTTTTTTGGTGTTTGTATTGATTAATACTTTTTTATTATCGTCAGAAAAAGCAAACCGAACTACTTCTAAAGGCTTTCCATTCGCTGGCGTAAGCATTGCTTCTGAAATGATTGTTGTTTGCTTGGTTTGATCCTGAGCATCTATAGAAACTATTTTTCCGCCATCGGCTTCCATAATTTGGTTGCCGTCTAAGGTCCAATAAGTGCCTTGTCCCCATTGGGCAAAACAATTAGTTCCAATGCTAATAAACAAGATTAGGAAAAAGGTTTTCTGTTTGATGAGTTTAAACATGATGGTTTGTTTTTATTATAATGATGAAAAAATTTTAAATCTACTTCACCCCCGTAACTCTAGATGGTGTGTCTTTACCCGCTATAATGGATGTTGAACTGATTGCAATGGCTTTAATAATTTCTGTGATATTCCCAATATCCATAGATTCAAATTCATCATCTACCGAGTGATACAATTTATCTGTATCAATCTGATCTGATGAAATGGTATGTGCTGGAACGCCTAAACGAGCTAAAGTAGCATTATCAGAACGGTAGAATAAATTTTGTGCTGGATAAGGATCTGGGTAGAACTTAAAAGCAGTACCCGCTAAATTTTTCTGTAAGATTGTTCCAAAATCAGAACGCTCATAACCCGTAATAAAAGCATTATTTTTTCCAAATTTAGACTCCTTACCAATCATTTCGATATTAAACATGGCCACTACTTTATCCGGGTTTAACTGCTTAGAGAAATATTGAGAGCCAAAACCGCCAATTTCTTCCGCAGTAAATGCTACAAAAATGATGGTACGCTCGTTGCCTCCAATTTTTCCAAAATATTTAGCCAATTCTATTACTGCGGTTGTTCCGCTAGCGTCGTCGTCTGCGCCATTAGCAATAGAATCTTGGTTTACTGCTTTCTTTACAATCCCTAAATGATCGTAATGAGCAGAAAAAACAACATATTCATCTTTTAATGACTTCCCAGGTAAAATACCTACCACATTAAACATAGGAATGGTTTTTCCTCTACGGGTAGTTTCAAAATTTTGCATGTAACTTTCGGCGCCGTTAAAAAAAAATAAACCAGCTCTCTTAAATTCTTGTGAAATAAAATCTGCAGATTTTTTAATCTCTTCAGGCTTTAAAGCACTTCTACCCATCATATCATCGGCAGATAGCGTTTTTAAAACTCTAGAAACCTCTTCGCTATCTATTTTTGGTGCTTTTTTAGACTGAGCCGCACATGATTGAAGGACTAATAAGCCAATGGCTAATGCTAATATTTTTATTTTTCTCATAATTTTAATTTATTTCTTTACTGTTTAACCAACTTTTTCTAAACGCTATTATTGCTGGGGTAATGGGCTGTCCTGCTTCCTCAAAAGAGATTACCTCCACATTTGGATTGCTTAAAAAAGTAAGCTTTGTTTCCATTTCTTTTTGACCTCTTTCAAAAGTTATTTTTACCGATGCTCCCAAGGGAGCTTTTAAAATAGCTGGCAATACTGCTAAGCCCGCATAATCTCTATCTTCTATTTTTAATATTTGATCTCCCAATTCTAAACCGGCTAAGTATATCGGACTTCCTTTAATTGCAGCAGAGGCAATTACAATTTTGCCATCTTTCTCTGTTAGTTTTTCATCTCCAATCCATGCTGTGTTTGGGTTAGTTCTTTGTAATAAATATCCTGCTTTAGCCAATAAAGACTTATAATCTGCTTTTTCGCTACCATATATATGTTTGTTAAAAAACTGACTGGCAAAATCGGGGCTGTTAGTAAACTCTGCTAAAGCAGTTTCTAAATCAGCTATTTGATATGCTTTTTCTGTTTTTCCATGTTTTTGCCAAACCAGCTTCATATAATCATCTAAAGATTTACCAAACTGCCCTCTTAAAGTTAAGTCTAAAGCTAACGCGGTAACATCACCATAAATATAATATGAACTATAAATGTTGCTATTATTGTTCTGGTCTATCGCTACGCCGGCATCTACAAATACGGCTCGCTGACTCATAAAAATAGGCGAATATTTATTTGCCCCTGGCGAATTTAATACTGCGTTTAAGTAAGCGCCTTGAGTTTTTACAAACTCCAATTCAGTATTAATCTTTGCTCGAGTTAATATTAAATTACCATAATATTGAGTGAAACCTTCGGCAAACCAAAGTCCATCACTCATGTTCGATTTTTCAAAATTAAAAGGCTCTAAGGTTTTAGGTCTAATGCGCTCTACATTCCAAGCATGGAAAAACTCATGAGCAACAGTTCCCAAAATTCGTTCGCCAGATTTTTCTAAACTCTCGCCTTTATTGGTAATAATGGTAGAGTTTCTGTGTTCCATTCCATCACCAGCATTAGTGGGTAAAACGTCAATTAAAAATTGATATTTACCGAAATCGAATTTTGGTAATTCTCCAAAAACACCTTGGGCTTCGTTTACAATCAGTTTTACTTTACTTTCAAAGTCATTCAGTGTTTCTTGTTCCGTTTTACCATGATAAACCAGATTTATTTGCTGCCTTAAACCATCCTTGTTGGCTACTTCCCAAGTTTTTAAATCGTAATTAGAAAGTTCTACCGGGCTATCCATAAAGTATTGAAGGTTTGGAGCAGTATAAAATCCGTTTTCTTCTTTTAACTGTGTGGCGATTTTCCAATTGGCAGGCAAAATAAATTTAACTGCAATAGCTTGGTTTTGATGTTGTGGCGACCATAAAAACGAAGCCGGAATATTTAAATGAGCATGTTTACTATCAATACCTGCGTAAGTGCCATCAACCCAGTTTCCAAACAATGTATAACTTATCTTAACACTATTTTGGTGTTTAGGGATCTCAAAAACGTCTCCATCTATTTGATTTATGGCTATTTCTTTTCCGTCGGTATTGTAAGCGTGGATATCGTAAATGTTTTTTCCAAACTCATGTGTGGCATATCTTCCAGGCGAAGATCTACTCATTCGCACCTGAAGCGCTTCTGTACTTAGGTTAGAAAAAAACACGGTTACAAAAGCCTCGTGGTGAACTGCATTTTCAAAAGAAATAGTGTACTGAATGGGTTGTTGAGCCTTAACAATAAAGGCTAAAGATAAAACGAGGGTAAGTGTAAAGATTCTTTTCATTAATTATTTGTTTTAAGGGACTGAATTTAGAGATTATAATTTTAATTGCCACAGATGCACAGATACTAATATGAAGATAAATTATATCAATTATCTAAAAAATCTATCAATTCTTCCAACGGGAAACCATCTTTAACAAAAAAATCTAAATATTCTCTTTCTTTGTCGCCTTCTATTTCTTTATTGCCGTATTTAAACACCTCGTTTTTCTTTTCTTGAGCCATTTCTTTGGTTAAAAAACCCATTAAGAATGCTTTTGGAGCGTGTTTAATAAAACTACTTACAAAATCTTGCCTGGTAAAAATTTGGTGCTTTTCTTTAAAATTAGCATCGTTTAAAAGTTCGGTATCAGAAAAGAAACTTTTACCCTCTTCGTTTTCAAAAACATAAAAAACCTGAATAATGATAGCCGCAAATTCTTTTTGAGAATAAATGATAATGCGCCTTTTCTGAATCAGGTTTTCAACTACAGAAGTGTGCTTTTCTATAGAAGATTTAACTTCAATAATTTTGTCTTTATAACGCAAATCAAATTCATCGGGCTTATTAAAATTGTCTGTTCTAATTTGATCATAATCTGTTAAAAGAATGTTTTGTTGTTTAGCCCAATAGCGCACTAAATTCTTTGCTAAATCGCCAGCAAATAAATCGGTAAATTTTCTAAAAGCAGACCGGTTTTTTTGCCATGTATTGGCCGTATTTCTATTTATACTTTTTTGATAAGCAGTATGATAAGCAAAATCTATTTCTTCCTTTACCAAGGCGAGTTGTATTGCTATAACATCTTTTGCTTGTATCATTACAAAAGCTTTTTTATCGTTTCATCCCCAGCAATATTTCTGATTTTAAGTCTTAACGGTTTTTGCTTTACGGCTATTTTCCCATCCCAAAGTTGTTTTGTTTTTTCTCCGTTTAGGGTAATAAACCCATTTCTATCAATCTTAATTTCACTGCTACTATGCCAGCTACCTTCTTGGTTGTGACAATCTAGAGTTATATATTCTATCAGTTCTAATCCGCTTTCGCTGATGTTTAATGGATTAAATCTTTTCTCATTTTTATTGCTTTGAAGGATTTTCTTTTGATTAAACTCTTCAATTTTTTGTGTTAGCCTATCGCTTAAAAAACTGACAATCTCCACTGTATATTCATCGGCGAAAGCCAAAACATTTTCTACAATAATGTCTTCAAAAACAACATGATGTAATAGATTTTTAAGATCTAATAGCTCTATTTCAACCCCGCTTAGGTTATTTTTTTTGATGTAATTATCTATTTCTTGTCGGTTTTCAATATCTACATAATAGGCAATTACCTTTTTAATAGGCGATTTTAATAGCGGAATTTCTTGATGAATAATTTGATGAAGCAGCTGTAAATGGAAAGTTTTTTCTTGTGAATTGATCAAATTGGGAATATAAACCGGCACATTTCCGTCTTTAGAATTGGTAATGTTGCCATACCAAAACTTACCCAAACCCTTCATTTTTTTTTGCAAACCAGGTATCAACTGAGACAGTTTATCCATAGTTTGTTGCGGGTTTCTAAATAAGCTTAATCCGTCTTGAATGTCTAAAACTTTAAACTGCGCTTTTTGATTTTTGAGTCGGTCACGTACAATCTGGATGCTATTTAAACCTACGTCTGTATGGATAAATTTTCTCCCTAAATCATGAGCTACTTTGGCTGTAATTCCGCTTCCACCAAAAAAATCGGCAATTAACATGTCTTTGTTACTCGCTGCTTTAATGATTCTTTCTAGCAACTTGGGGGGTTTAGAAGTTGCATAACCTATGTTTTTATTCCCAGTAGCATCAATGCCAATATTCCAGACATCATATTCGCCAATGCCCAATTTTTTAAAGGTCTTTACCCGCTCGCCACGTGGATTTTTATTCCAGTAAAACCAGTTTTGTTTTTCCTTATCCCACTCGCTAAATCGGGCAGTTTGCGCATCGTTGTAAGGAATAGCAACATCGTTAAAGTTGAAGGTATAATCGCTGTCTTTATTTTTGGTGTACCAAAAAATATTATCGTGTTTACGGTTAAAGTTTTTAGAAGGATCTGAACCACTTGGGTACCACCAAATAATTTCGTTTACTAGGTTTTCTTCGCCAAAAACTTCGTCCATTAAAATTTTAGCGTAATGAGAAATGTGCCAATCTAAGTGCAAAAAAATGCTTCCGGTATCACTCAATATGCTTTTTATCGCCATTAGATTCTCGAAAAGCCAATTTAAATAATCTTCCTTTTGCCAAATATCGCCATACATTTTCTCCTCAAAAGCTTTTAAATCTTGGTTGTTAAGCTCGGTTTCTGCGGCTTGTATGGCTTGCGCAATTTTTGGGTTTGGTCTCAAAAATACTTTTTTGGCATAATCTGCACCGCTAGCAAAAGGTGGGTCTATATAAACTAAATCTACTTTTATATTTTGCTCTTTAAGGTACGCACACGCCGAAATGCACTCTCCCCTAATGATTAAATTATCTGGATTTATACCTACAATTTCTTGTTCCTTCAACTCGTAATAAGGCATTCCTCTTTGGATATGTTCAAATACCTGCTGATTATCGCGGTAGCTTAAAAACCTTCTGTTTCTAACAAAATTGTCTAAAATAGCTTGCCCATCAACGGTTTCTGGAAAGTAAGGAATGTATTTTATTGGCATATTTTGCTTTTACTGCTATGGAAACTGATCCTGATTTCTTGCGCAATCGAATCTAAATTAAATAAAGGGTTAAAATACCTATTTCCGTTTTCAAAAAGCGTGATGTTTTCAAAAATTTTACGGAGCTGTTTTTCAAAAAACAAAAAGGTTGTGAATGGCGTAAGGGTAAAACCTTCATAAAAAATTTTAGAAAGCCAATTATAAAATTGTGCTGTTTCTATACTTTCTTCCTCGTCTGAAATTTTAAACGAAGTTAAATTGGATACCAGATTTTCTAAAATTTGGGCTATCAAGTCATCGTTATTTTCTAACCGAATAGGGTTTTCTAGATCATTTAAAAAAACGGTGTTTTCTTCAGCTAAAATTTCTTGCTGGGTTTTTATACCTTTTTTTACAATGCTGTTTAATTCTTTTATACTGGTGTTTTGCTCTTGTTTTAACTGTTTGTTTAGGGTATTTGCATTTTCTTGATTGAGCCAAATTACGGCAGATTCATGTTGATTAACATCAACTTGGCGTAAACACCTACAAGCGGTTTGTAAAACCATATTTTGCGGACTATCGCCTTTTTGAGATAAAATTACTCCGGTTAAACTTGGGCAATCCCAGCCTTCTTTACCTACCTGCACTAATAAAATATATCGTTTTTTTGATTGCGGTTGATTTAAAAATAGAAATTCAGTTTGTTGTTCGGGTTTAACCGCAAAAGCCGAATTTCCTTTATGATATTTTAATATTTCTGCGGGGTTTATACCTAAATCGTTAATCAAAAAAGGATAAATTTCTTCCTCTAATGTTTTAATGTTTCCGCAATAAATGACCAATTTAGCTATTGCTCCATTTTGATAAATTTTATCAGCATAAAGCTGATTAAAATCTTTAACTCCTTCAGAAATGACGCTTAGTCTATTTGAATGTTTGGCAACTTTAACATCAGGCTTTTTCAAAAAGGTTTGTATAGCTTTTACTAACGGATAATGATAGACCGTATTAGAAATTTGGTTAAATTTTAACACACCATTTGCAAGCTTAATGGTGTTAGGATTTGGCAAATAAGGCGTACCAGAAAAGCCCAAAACCGTACATAAATTTCCTTTCTCGTACCAGTAAGTTATCGCCTGGCGAAGTTTGATTTCATCTGCTGTTACGTGATGCACCTCGTCTATCAGAATATTAAGTTGCGGTAATTTAGCAATCACTTTTTTAAGGTCGTTTGCATTGTCGCCGTCTTCTTTAACGTAATTAAAATCTTCTAAAATCACCTTTTCTGCATTAACTAAAAAAACATTGGCAAAAGCATTGGGCAAATGGGAATTTACACGTTGTGCGTTTGGGTTTCTAGTTTTATTACTTTTCTTAGCCGATTTCTGCTCGTTTAAAACCTCAAAATTGATAATCGATTGGATATGTGCTGCTGCTGGATGAGGCAAAAGCCACTCGGGGTTAAAGTTTAAAATGGTTTTTAAACTTGGCGAAATAGATGATTTTAAACCCGATGGAATTAACACCAAAAAATTATGTGCAAAAGCTGGGTTTTGAGGTTCGTTACTAGCAATGTATAAATCTAAATATATAAAAGCCGCCATTAAGAATGTTTTGCCAGCACCCATGGGTAGGCTAAACAAAAAATCTGGATAGGATAACCCATAGAATAATTCTTTAATAATTTTTACAGCGTCTGTTTTATCCGGCTCTGTTTCCAATTGCTGCGCTAAAGCAGGAATTAAACCCTGATTATTTAATTTCTGATTAGCAAACTGATATAAAGCCAGCGCTGGTATATTATTTTTTAAATATATTTCGGTCTGCGCCGATAATCCTTGCGTCCAATTAGCTTCGATTTCTATAAAGAATCCATCTGCAAATAATTGCCAGAGAGGTTTGTTTTCTCCTGCTATTTTTAAAAAAAGATAGGTTTCTATAGCTTCTAACTGTGTGTCTCTAAAATAACACGCTTCGTTAACGTATTCCAATAAATGACTAACCGTACAATCTGGAGATTGTAGCCAAGCATTTTTATGATGAGCTATAATTTGATGAAGCATTTAAGAACCTAACAATTATTGCTAATATAATTGATGTTTAAGATTTATGAGGTGTTTATTTTGAATTGGAGGTATTTGTATATTTTTAACGCCCAATTATATTAATTAGAAAAACAACCTTTTTAGGATATGTTTTTAGAAGTTGCCTGTTTATCATTACAGTAAAATTTATCTTTTTCCCAATTCGATGTATTATTTTCAATATAATTTTGAATGGTTTCGAATGACTGAGCATTACGAATGATGTGATTGTGATACCGATCTTGCCAAGCAAAATTAATAATCCCAGTTATCTTCGCATTGGTTGTAACTGCTGATTTAAATCCTCGAGCAATGGGTGCTCATTTTTTCATTGTGGTACAAATTTGTTTGGTTTTTAAATTATATTCAAGTTAAATTCATTTTCACCAATAATAATTATGGCATGGAAATGATTTGGCATTAACACAAAATTGCCCCTTTCCAAATTCATGTCTGGGCGTAGTTCAATTGTTTTTAACCATTCTATTTCTATTAGTTGCCCAAATTCATTTAATTCCATTTTGCCATTTACAACCTCCCCAAAAAAATTTAACCTGTTTTTGGTACAAACGGTAATGAAATATGCGTTATTAGAACCATAATTAAATGATTGTAACCGACCAGATGGGATACGATATTTGTTATTGTTTTATCCATTTTTATGGATTGACGTTATCAACGTAGAGACGCAACGCATTGCGTCTCTATATATATAAAAAGAGGCAATAAAAACGAAAAAATTAAAATCAATATATTAATACTTTCATTCAATACACGAATTAAAAAACCCTTATAAAACAGTTAAGCTCCAAACGGGGAGAATGGAGCTTAAACTAACCAATTATAAACCTAAATTAAACGAAAGGGCTGTAGGGGTAGGAGTCGAACCTACACGAAGCAGTTATTTCACCTTACGGCTATTTCCCAAATCTTCGCCACCGAGACAAGGAGGTGTGTCTGCCAATTTCACCACCCTACAGTGTATTTTATTTTTATCAAATTTTACAAGCGGCTTGCCCGATTGATTGTTTGTATAGAACAAATGTAACCGCAAACCCTATACGTTGCAAATATTTCAACAAAATATTTTAATTTTTACAAATTTTTTATTTATACTTGTTTAATATTAATAATTAATAAAAACATGCTTGATAAATCCCGACCTAATTTGGAAATTGATAATTTAGATATAGATATATTATCCATTTTAATGAATGATGCCACTACAGCCTATACAGAAATTGCAAAAGAATTGATTGTTAGCGGTGGAACTATCCATGTGCGAATGAAAAAAATGCAGGATTTGGGTATTATTAAAGGCTCTAATTTACTGGTAGATGCACAAAAAGTAGGCTATGATATTTGTGCCTTTTTAGGTATTTATTTAGAAAAGGGGTCTATTTATAATGATGCTGTGGCCGAGTTAAGAAAGATTAGTGAGATCGTTGAGCTACATTATACTACTGGTGGTTATTCTATGTTTGCTAAAATTCTTTGTAGAGATACTAACCATTTACGCTACGTATTAAATGATAAAATACAAGCTGTTAGCGGAATACAACGTACAGAGACTTTTATTTCTTTAGAGGAAAGCATAAAGCGACAAATTACGCTGAAGTAATTTTACAAAGTTTATTACCTACTTTATTGACTTACCATAATTGGCAAAGATTTTGTTTATTATATAAACAAATTTAGAAATTATGGATGCTAAAGATAAAAAATGGGAATCGGGTCCGGAGCAGACTTTTGATGACGAACGTTCTGATGAGCAGGTTAATAGAGCTAAAGAAGAGGTTGAGCGAAGAAACGGAAATTTAGAAGGTGGTTATAAAGAAAAAAATGGTGATGAAGACGAACAGTTTACTGATTTTAAAAGCGAACCTAAACAAGACAATAAGAAAACTCATCCAGACACTGACTAGTTTTAGGTAATAAATGACCCTTTACAATATTTAATAGTACAAAAAAACCCGATTTCTCGGTTTTTTTTATTTAGCAATTTCTTTTTTTAACTATTTGTAGATGTAAATGCGTTCCAGCCTTGGGCTTTAATCTCGTGTATGTTTCCGGCTTTAGTAATTAAATAATTACCTGCGCTTTCTTCTGTAATGTACCCAATAATAGAAATGTCCACATCGTGTTTCATCTTATCATAATCGGCTTGTTTAATGGTAAACAGCAATTCGTAATCTTCGCCCCCGTTTAATGCGCAAACTGTAGGATCTAAACCAAACTCTAGAGCGGTTTCTGAAGTCATTGGATCTAGCGGGATTTTTTCTTCGTATATTTTACACCCTTTTTTAGACTGTTTGGTAATGTGTAAAATCTCTGAAGCTAACCCGTCTGATACGTCTATCATGGAGGTAGGTTTAATTTCCATTTTGGCTAATAAATCTACAATATCTAACCTAGCCTCTGGCTTTAATTGGCGCTCTACTATATAATCTTTTCCCTCTAAATCGGGCTGAATATTTGGGTTTGTTAGAAAAACCTGTTTCTCTCTTTCTAATAATTGCAAACCTACATATGCTCCGCCTAAATCGCCAGAAACACAAATTAAGTCGCCTTCCTCTGCTCCATTACGGTAAACAATATTTTTCTCATCGGCGTATCCAATACTAGTTATAGAAATTACCAATCCTTGACGAGAAGAAGTAGTATCGCCACCTACTAAATCCACATTAAATTTTTCGCAAGCTAATAGCATTCCGGCGTATAATTCTTCTATAGCCTCTAGCGGAAACTTACTAGAAAAACCTAAAGAAACGGTGACTTGAGAGGCAATTCCATTCATGGCGTAAATATCGCTCAGGTTAACCTGAATGGCTTTATAACCCAAATGTTTTAATGGGGTAAAAGCTAAATCGAAGTGGATTCCTTCCAACAACATATCTGTAGAAATTAAAGTTTTTTTGTCTTTAAAATCTAATACAGCGGCATCATCGCCAGCTGCTTTGATGGTACTTTTATTTTTGATATTGATATGCTGCGTTAGGTGATTTATTAAACCAAATTCGCCTAAGGAAGCTATATCTGTTTTTTGTGTTTGCTCGAACATGAATTCTTATTTTACTGCAAAAATAGGGAAATGAATTTATATGATGTAGATAATCTATTTTCCCTTTATAAAATGATGAAAAATACCAATATCTAGGTATAAACACCTCAGCAATAAGGTATAAATTGCTTACAAACAAAAAATATGAATTATCGAGTAAAACCTAATGCTTTTGAAACTGCTCATACTTGGATGGTTACAGAAGAAGCTCTAATTAAAGAGGAAAAAGAAGCGCATATTACCAAAATTCCCTATAACTATATTAAAAGCATCCGTTTATATTTTAATCCGCTAAAATATCGCACCTATAATTACGAGTGCGAAATTATGACCACCAATAATCAGAAAATTAAAATTCAATCGACCAGTTATAAATCACTAGCTACTTTTGATAACCAGGCAGAGACTTACAACACATTTGTAAAGGCACTTATTACTCAAGTAAAAGATAAAAATCCAAGTACTCAAGTTTTTAATGACTTAAATAAAAGCAAATTTATTTTATCTAATCTATTCACTTTGCTGGTGGTTATTTTGGTTTTCTTGGCACTTTCTGCTTTTGCCGGACCATTACCAGCTGGTTTAATTATGTTTGGTTATTATTTATTCTATATTATTAAAGGTTTTAAAAAGAATTGGCCAAAAGCTATTGATGGCGTAAAAATTCCTAGTAAGGTACTTCCAAGTATTTAAATCTAAAAACCGAGTAGCAGGTCAATGTCAAATTATTTATGTAAAATTTTACTCATTGTTTAGCCGTTTTGCTTTTATGCTAAATGCAATATTAATTAAAAAGTTAATTTTACCTCTGCGTTTGAGCTAGTGATTTGAACTACGCAATTATCATTCTAAAATTAAGTTTAAACCGTTTCAACCTATCTTGCTTTAAGTAATTAGTGGTTTTTATATTTCAATAAAAACACAATTAAAATTAGGAATATTTTCCGAAAATTTTTCCTGAAAACAGAAAACAAAGTTTCCCTACTTTATCCTTAAGTTTGGTTAATACTGTTGGAGTAATTTTTTTTGCCAAAAAATTTAACTCAACACAAAACCAAAAAACCGATACATTAAATATTTTTTTTTAAATGAAAGTAGGGCTTCTTATTCTTGTTTTTTTATTTAATTTAGGTTCCATAATTGGACAAACCTTAAGAGCTAACACAACAGGTTCATTTATTTATACCCCGCCTAGTCCATTAAATAGCAAGCCAATTACTGTTTATTATAGAATACCAAACGGAGACCTAAAAAATATGCGAATTATGATGTCTTTACACGGTACAGAAAGAAACGGAAGTGAGTATAGAGACTATTGGATAACTATGGCTAACGATAATAGTTTTATGGTTTTTGCGCCAGAGTTTTCTAATACAAATTTTCCAACAGGAGATAAATATCAAGCGGCCAATATATTTGTAGATGGTGATAACCCGAGTTTAGCGACTTACAACCTAGTTAACGAATGGACCATTTCTATTTTAGATCCGCTATTTGATTTTATTAAACAGGATATTTCTGGAACACAAGAAAAATATAATGCGTGGGGACACTCTGGTGGTGCCCAATTTCTTCACCGGTTTGTCATGTATCTTCCAAATAGCAAGCTAGATATTGCAGTTTGCTCAAACGCTGGCTGGTACACAGTCCCGGAGTCTAATATAAATTTTCCTTATGGAATTAAAGACGGACAGTTAGCCGATTCTACCCTAACAAAAGCTTTTTCAAAAAAATTAATTGTGCATTTAGGATTAAATGATACCAATCCAAACTCTGCAGATTTAAGGCATAATACAGTAGTAGATAATCAACAGGGGACATTTAGATTAATTAGGGGACGCTATTTTTTTAACACAAGCCAGGTTAAAACACAAAGCATGACTGTACCATTTAAGTGGGAAAAACAAGAAGTAGCAGGCGTAGGGCATGATGCGCAATTGATGGCTAGAGACGCATTAAAATATATGTTAAGAAGTTCGGCAGACATTCCGTTAAGTATTAAGCAAAACGTAGCTATTAATAGTGTAAAAATATATCCTAACCCTACTGCAAACAACATCTATTTTGATAACACCAACCTAAAAATAAACGAAGTTAAGGTTTTTAACAACAACGGTATATTGGTAAAAACGTATAAAATAAATGGATATAATGCTCAACAAAAAATTGACGTTTCTAATTTAATTAATGGTCTTTATTTCATCATGATTAAAACTTCAACAGTTGCGTTTATTAAAGAGTAAAATCAAAAAAACCATCGTTTTAAAACTCAATATTTACCTTTATTAAGCAAATATCAGTTAAAATAAATTATACCCTTTTCTTATTATAAAAGCCCTTTTAATAATTTAACAGCATTATTAAATTAGTTTTTTTCTTCTAATACAAAGAGAAAATCATTGTAAACGTTTAAATTTAAAATTATATATAACTGATTGTTAGTTCTTTATTAACTTTCGGAAAATGAAGAACTATTTCCGAACATGATTTTAATGTTTAGTAAAAATTCTGAACGGTCTCAAATCTCAAAATTAGATTTCCATTATTATATTTACATTATTACAAATACTGTAAACCAATTTATAAACCACTTACGCTTAACTATTAAAAATCAATAAATAATAATGAAATAGAAAACCATTTCATTTTTAATGATTTTGGTTAGGTCTATTAAAATTAATTATTAAACAGTTGCACATTTTTTGGCTTAAAACCGATTTAAAATTTACTAGATCAATGAAATATTTCATCTTTCAAATATTACTTATTTTTCTTTTACCAATAGTTTCTAATGGGCAAGTGAACAATGATATAGTGGGTAAACAAATGTTTTATTTTGACAACGGCGGAAAATTAAAAAACCCAATTAAAGTATTTTACTTTAGCCCTAAAGCTAACGCGGCTAACATGCCAATTGTAATGATGTTACATGGTGCAAATAGAGATGCGTCTGCCTATATGGACGATTTAATAAATGCAGCTACTGTATTTGGTTGTAAAATTATTGCACCAGAGTTTGATCAAGAAGACTACAGAGGATTAGAGTTATATAATTTGGGCAACGTGTATGACAAAAACAGAAAAACTTTTAATACACCAGATAAATGGAGTTTTTCTGTAATAGAGCCACTATTTGATCAAGTTGTAAAAGAAACAAAAAGTAATAGTAAAGGCTATTACCTATACGGACACTCTGGTGGTGCTCAATTTGTACATCGTTTCTTAATGTTTGTAAATCAAAACAAAGTAGTTAAAGCTGCAATTGCAAATGCCGGCTGGTACACTGCGCCAAACGAAGAGGTTGATTTTCCGTTTGGGTTAAAAAAAACACCCGTTAATACAACAGAACTTACTCGTTTTTTCAATACCGAAACTTACCTATTATTAGGTATGGATGATACAGAGGTTGATAGTAAAGCCTATAATTCTACTCAAGATGCGGAAGCACAAGGAGGCACAAGGTTTGAGCGTGGTCAATTTTATTATAAAAGCGTACAGGCTAAGGCAGAAAAAATGGGCGTAAAATTAAATTGGAAAGAGATTTTTGTTCCAAATGTTGGTCACAACAACGGCGAAATGGGAAAGTTTGCATTTGCAAACTTCTTTATGAATATACAAAAAAAGTAAAAAAGACTTAAAAAAATAAAAGCATGGTTAGCCAATTAAAGCTTATAAAAATCATCAGTATGTGTATTCTTTTGTTCATTTGTCAAAGCACTTATGCGCAATACGAAACTGATTATGAAATAGACTCTACTTATAAATTTAACGAGACCAAAGGCAATGAACAAGTATTAAGACTAAAAAAAGGTTACATATTAGGTGATGGGGTTACTTTTATATCTTCTAAGGGGTCATTAAACATTAATCAAACCCTACAAACCGTTTACGGTGTTAACTCACAAAATAAAGATTTAAGCGCATTAAACTCTGCCTTTGGAATAAATAGAGCTAGACTTAATCTTTTTGCCAACATATTTGACAATAGAATAAGCTTAACAGGACGACTAAATTTTGTATCTAATTTTAACAGTGTTACCACTGGCGGTAGGTCTTTTAATACGGTTTTGCAAGAAGCAAATATAGAATACAGACCCAACAGAACTCACGTTTTTAATTTTGGTTTAAGGGCAGATTATGTAGATAGTAGAGAAATTAGGATAGAGGGAGAATCTATTGGTTTTATCAATAGAAGTGCCGTTTCTGATGCTTTTGATACAATTTTTGATTACGGAATTAGATATAAAGGTAATTATAAATTAGGTGGTAAGCACCTGCTTAGACCATTTTTGTCTGTTACAACTGGTGATAGCAGAAGCAGTTTACAAAAAAACTTTGGTGGTTTTAAATATGGTGCTAGGTTAGATTATTTACCTTTTGATAAGTTTTCTAGAGGGGGAGAATATTATATGGATGACCTTTACAGAGAAGCAACTCCCAAGCTTGTATTGGGTGTGGTTTATAGTTATAATGATGGGGCAACATCTGTTAAAGGAACCAACGGCGGCAGGTGGTTATATGGCGATGTAAACCAAAACGTGATACTTCCTAGCTATCAAAAATTTGGCATTGATTATTTATTTAAATACAATGGTTGGTTTTCTATGGGTAGCTATGTTAGCACTAATGCAACTGCACCAACTGGTGTAGCGGGAGAATTTAGGTTAAACGGTACTTTTAATCCATATCCAACTACGCAAACCGCAGAAGTAACAAAAAACACCGTATTATCTAGGTTAAATTTAGGAAGTGGGGCTAACGTACAAGCAGGCTACTTATTTTATTCTAATTGGTCTGTTGCGGCCAGGTACTCTACGCTAAAAGAAGATTTGGTGACAGCTTCTTTTGCAAATCAAAATAAATATTACGGTTTTGTAACCACAAAATATTTAGCAGAACATAATTTAAAAATTCAGCTAGAAATTGGTTATGATGAAAATAAAAGCATTTTAAGAACAGCAACACAAGCAGGTAACTTACATTCGCAACTACAATTTACTATACAGTTATAATTTTGAAAATTTAAAAATGAAAAAACTATTATCTTTTTTGTGCTTATATCTTTTACTAGTAAATAGTAACGTAATGGGCCAATTTATACAAGCAGACTCTTCTTTGGTACACGTAAATGGCGAAGGAACGTTTATTACCTTAGGTAAGGGCGAAGGAACTAAAATTAATTTATTAACTACTGTACAGCCGGGCTTGCAAGTTAATAAATTAGATTCGGCATCAAAAACATTTAACAGCAGCCGTATGAGTCTTAACCTCATCAGAATGTCTTTAACTGCTACCACTTTTAAGAATAAAGTAACAATGGGTATTGTTACAGATTTTACAGGTAACTCGCCTATTTTAGAAGGGTGGATTGGATATGCCTTAACCAAAAACATGAAATTTACCATGGGGCAAAGACAAACTAATACCAATAACCGTTTAGCTATGGCGGATGAGCGTTATGCGCAAGTGATGAGCCAGTCTATAGCCGGAAAATCTACTGATGGTATAATTTATGGTGGTTTGATGCAAAACTTCGTAGGTGCTACCAGAGAGGGTGGTTTGTTTTTAGAAACAAATTTTAATATCAACAAAATGAGGATATATCCTTCGCTATCTATCACAACAGGAGAGGGACAAAATTTCTTTAGCACCCAAACTAATTTAGGCTTTAAATACGGTGGTAGAATAGACATTTTACCATTAGGAGATTTTATTAAAAACAATGCTTTTATTGCGCATGATATTTATAGAGAACCAACAGCCAAATTTGCTTTAGGCGCAGCAGCAAGTTATAACACCAAAGCAAGTAGCCCTACTGGTACCGATAACCCAACCATAACTAATATTTACAATAAAGCAGGACAAGCAGCTTTGGCCGATTACAGAAAATTAGTAGCCGATTTTGTTTTTAAAAGTAACGGGTTTTCTATACTAGGCGAGTACACCGCTACCAGTGTTGTAGGGACAGATTTATATACCAATACCCTTGCAACCGACAAATTAACATCAGAAATAGCAAGTAGCTTTTACAATTTAGGTAGTGCTTTTAACATACAAACCTCTTATGTGTTTAAAAATGGTTTTGCAATAGACACCAGATACGCTAAGGTAACGCCAGAATTTAATACAATCACTTCTAAAGTTCATAATCAAAACTGGTTAACTTTTGGGCTTAATAAATTTATTTATAGTAACGCATTAAGAGTTGGTTTAAATACTAGTTTTATAGAAGATAGTACACCTACATTAACCAAAAACACTTGGGTTAACAGCTTTGCAGTTCAAATTCTTCTATAAGTTTTTTAAAAAAGAAAACGTTTTACTAATCTAAAAAAAATGAAAAAATATTTATTAAGTGGCCTATCAATTTTGTTTATAGCACTAGGATGTACTTCTAAAATAGATTTTACTATAGACCCACCTGTGCCACCCGCCCCAGTAATTAAAAACTCCGACCTTTTAATATCAGAAATTTCTACGGCAATTAATACCGATCCATTAGCAGCAGGTACAAGGCCACACTATGTAGAGTTATACAATGGTACAGCCGCAAGTGTAAATTTAGCCGACTATGCTATTGGGTATTTTGCAGTTAGCGATGCAGCTACCTTAAGCCCTTGGGTTTTCCCTATAGCTAACGTTATTACACTAAGAAGAACTTTAGCTACAGAAAAATGTTATGTGATTGCATCTATACAAGCCGACGCAACCGTTATTAAAAGTGACACTACTTGGGGCACAAGCAGTACCGCAGCAGCCAATGCTAGTGTGCCTTTACAATTAAGCGGAAACAGCGCTATTGCATTGTTAAAAAAAGATGCAGCTGGTACTTACTCTATAAATAATACAAACTATAAAATTATTGATGTTTTTGGCAGCCCATTAGTGGCTAGGATAGTAAGTTTAGGTTCTACAAGTTCTAGAAATAATTTTATCTGGACTATAGCTGGCGAAACAAGCGATACCAGAAATAGAACATTTTTTAGAAAGAAAACTGTAATAAACCCAACCACAGATTGGGCTTTAGCTAAAGGAACTACAGCACTAGATAGCCAGTGGCAAATATCTGGAGATAGGGCTTGGGACTATACCAATTTAGGATTACCATCAATATAAATCATTTTTATAAATAAAAATTATACTCATTAACAACTAAAATTAAATGAAATGAAAAAACTACTAACTACAATTGCTTTATTAGCATTTACTGGTGTTTGTATAGCACAAACCACTTGGACAATGAATTTTGGAACTACCACAGGTAGTTTTGGAGTAACTAATGCTGAAATTTTCTCTAACGTAGATAGAGCTCCAGCATTAAATGTACCGGCACCTACACCAGCATCAAGCCCAGTACAAATTGCTAGAATAAGAGTAGGAACCACAGCTCAATTAGGTTCTTTTTCTTTAGCCAGTACAGGAGTAACTTTAGGTTCTGATGCTCGTTTAAGGAGTGTTGCGCCCAATAGTACTTCTAGTAATAAATTTTCTATATATGATATACCCGCAACAACTGGCTTAATGGCTTTTAGTGTAAGAGTTAGATTTGATGCAGGTACAGACGGAGAACAAATTTTATCAATAGGAAATAATGATAGCGGTTCTTTTTATAACAACGGAAGTGGGTTAACTACTCAAGGTTTTGCTTCAATGCAATGGAATTTAGGGGCAACTAAACATACTTTTAGTTTTTTTGATAATACCACATCAAACACTTCAACCACGGCTATAAGTGCGATATTAAACCCGGCAATTGATGCTTTTACTCCAAATAGTGAACACACTATTGAAATGTATTGTAATAATACTGCCGCACCAATAAACTATTTAAGAAACGCTGTAAGCTATACTTTAGGCGCAAACAAATGGCAAATGTGGGTTAACGGTGTGCGTATATTTTCTGCAGCTGCAGTTGCAGATTTTGGTACAAACATTTTACCTTCTAAAAGTGGTGCTGCAAATAACTTAAATGCTTTTGCTTTTAACTCAAAATCATCGGCTACACAAGCTGTTACTTTTTTAGATGATATTGTTTATACCGATGGTTTAGTTTTACCTGCAAACGCTATAACATTACCCGTTACTTTAACTTCTTTTACAGCAATTAAGCAAGCTAACAGTGTTCAATTAAAATGGAATACAGCATCAGAACAAAATAATTCTCATTTTGATGTACAAAGATCTACTGATGGTAAAGACTTCTTAAATATTGGTAAAGTAACCGGAGCGGGCAATAGCAATGCTTCTTTAAATTATTATTTTACTGATAATAGACCATCATCAGGAGTAAGTTATTACCGTTTAAATCAGGTAGATTTTGATGGTAAATCAACTTTAATTAATCCAATATCAGTAAATATGGGTTTTAATGATGTATCAATGACGGTGTCTAACATTCCTAACAGTTCTAGTTTAAGCATTAATTTTTCGGCTAACCAAGCATCTAGTGGGCAATTAATTATTTATAATATTAGCGGGCAAAAAGTTTACGAAAAAGCGGTTAACTTAACCAGCGGAATTAACGTTTTAACAGTAAACCTTTTAACGGAGGATAAAGGAATTTTTATTGCAACTTTAAATAATGGAACTCAAACATTAAGAGAGAAATTTGTAAAGTAATTGTTGTTTGTAATTGCGTCCAGCAATTCAATCTTTTTAATAATGGTAGGTCGAGTATATTGATCTACCATTTTTTTTAGAATATCAGATTTTATGAATTTAGACACCCACAGGGAAATGAATAAAGATTTTATCACAAAAAACCTAATATTTAATGCTTAAATTATTAGGAGCGCATAAGCGAACATCTTCCTTAACTTCGTTCTCAAACTTAATAAAGTTGTTATTAAAATCTTGCGCTAATTTCTCTAATGCATTAATATAATTTGGGCTATCTAAGTTTGTTTTTAATGGGTTTAAAATATGCGCAGGAACACCAGGACAACTTGTAGGAACATTTAAATTAAATACAGGGAACAAGTCAAACGCTACTTGGTTTAACTTACCACTTAATACGGCATTAATAATAGCCCTTGTGTATTGTATACTAATTCTTTTTCCTGTTAAGTAAGAAGCCCCAGACCAACCTGTATTAATTAACCAAACATTAATAGCATGCTTACTCAATTTATCGCCCAATAACTCAGCATAAACAGTTGGGTGTAGTGGTAAAAACGGAGCACCAAAACAAGCGCTAAAAGTTGGATTTGGTTGGGTTACACCTGTTTCTGTACCTGCAACTTTAGAAGTATAACCACTCAAAAAATAGTACTTAGCCTGCGCTATACTTAATTTACTTACGGGTGGTAATACACCAGAGGCGTCGCATGTTAAAAAGAAAATTGTTGATGGAATACCCGCCTTTGATGGATTAAGTATATTCTCTATAAAATCAATAGGATAGCTAACCCTGGTGTTTTCTGTAATTGAGTTATCGTTAAAGTTTATATCGTTTGTAAAATTATTAAACACGGTGTTTTCTACCAATGCACCACTTTTTATTGCCTCATATATTTCGGGTTCATCCTCTTTATTTAAACCTATCACTTTTGCATAGCAACCACCTTCAAAATTAAAAACAGAAATGTTGTCCCAGCCATGCTCATCATCTCCTATAAGCTTTCTTTTGGCGTCTGTGCTTAATGTCGTCTTACCAGTTCCGCTAAGTCCAAAAAATAAAGCTACATCGCTATTAGAGCCTATGTTGGCGCTACAATGCATGCTTAACACATTAAACTCTGCTGGTAAAATGTAATTAAGTACTGTAAATACTCCTTTTTTTATTTCGCCAGTATAACCAGAACCTCCTATTAGTATGGTTTTGTTAGTAAAAGATATTATTGAAAAATTTGAGGACAGCGTTCCGTGTTTTTCTGGCTCGGCTTTAAAATCTGGTGCTTGTATAATGGTCCAATCTGCAATAACCAAATCAGTTGGCGTATCTTCAGGCCTTATAAACATGTTATAGGCAAACAAATTACTAGACGGATATTCGTTATATACATTTAAACCAATTTGATATTTATGATTGGCACAAGCATAACATTTCCTATACCATATTTCTTCTTTATTTTCTAGGTAGCTAATTATATCTTCTTTAAGAATGGTAAATTTTTCTGCTGATATTTTATGATTAAAATCGCTATCCCAATCAACTTTTTCTACTACAAAAGTGCTATCAGTAACAATATATTTATCCTTTGGACTTCGGCCTGTAAAAGTACCTGTATGAATACATAAAGCTTGGCTACTACTAATTACACCCTGTTTTAAATTTAAAGTTTGATTAATCAAATCTTCTGCAGAAAGCTGCGAATTAATTTTTACCTTATTAAAAATCATAAATTTAATTATCTATGGTTTTTGTAACCAGATTTGTATTACCATCCACAATTGCTCTATATTTAGTATAATCTATTTCTTTTTCGCTTTTAGATATCACTACAGCGGCAACCGTATTACCAATTACATTTATAATTGCCCTACCTTCACTCATAAACCTATCTACCCCTACTAAAAGTGCTAAACCTTCTAGTGGAATAATGTTTAATGCAGTTAGCGTAGATGTTAACACCAAGAAACCACTTCCTGTTACACCTGCAGCACCTTTACTTGTTAACAATAAAATACCAATAATAGATAGCTCTTGTGCTAAGGTTAAGTCTATATTAAAAACCTGTGCTAAAAATATGATAGAAAGACTTAAGTAAATACTTGTACCGTCTAAATTAAAACTGTAACCCGCTGGAATTATTAAACCAACCACTTTACGGCTACAACCTGCGGTTTCTAATTTTTCCATAATATTTGGCAAAACCGCTTCGCTACTACTAGACCCTAAAACAATCAATAGTTCGGCCTTCATATAGCCTAAAAGTTTCCACAAACTAAAGCCATTAAATTTTAAAATTAAATAGAGCACTATAAAAATAAATGCAACACCTGTTAAATAAAAGGTAAGCATTAACTTGCCTAGCACAAACAAAGTAGAAAAGCCAAATTTACCAATAGTATAAGCAATACCACCAAAGGCACCAATGGGAGATACTTTTATAACCAAGTGTAAAATATTAAACAATATTTTATTTATTTTCTCGAAACCCTTAATAACAGATTCGCCTGTAGATTTCATTTTAGCTAAAGCAACAGCAAATAAAATAGCAAAAAACAAAACCTGTATAATATCGCCTTTTGCAAAAGCTTCTACCGCATTACTAGGTACTATGTGAACAATAAATTCTTCCCAATCTATACCAGCATTAGCAACAGCATTTACACTACTAGATGCCGTTACAGAACTACTGTCTATGCCAGAACCTGGCTTTATTACATTCCCTGTTATTAAACCAATAACAAGTGCAGCGGTGGTAACTAATTCAAAATATATTAATCCTTTTATCCCTACTCTGCCCGCTTTACCTATATCTCCGGCACTGGCTATCCCTAATACAATACTCACAAATATTACTGGGGCAATAATCATTTTTATCATATTGATAAAAATATCGCTCATGATTTTAGCAATAGGAGAAAAACTAGGGAAAAGATATCCAACTAATACTCCAAGCGCAATACCTATGAGAACTTGTACGTACAAAATTTTAAGATACTTCAATTTGTTTTGGTTTAAATTGGTTAAAAAACATTATAGATGTAAACAGCTTATGTTTAACATTTAATTGGTTACCAAATATGTAAATATCTATTTCTAATAAGATTGAAGTACAATTTTAGAAAGTTTATTTTTTGTTTCGGAAATGTTGGAATTCTTCTGAAAAAATATTAAAACTCTAATTATTAGTAAGATACTACCCAAAAAAATAACATACTACAAAAACCAATAATGCTAAATTTGAATTGATATAATTTAGATTTAAACTGTAATTTAGATTTAAATTTAAAAAATGGTTAATAATTGTTAACTAGCAACATAAATAGTCAATTTATAATCGATTAACTTTTTTAAAACCTTTTATTTTTTATGATGCTTAAATATGGTAAAGAGGAGATTAAGTACCTACTTAAAAAAGTATTTGAAAAATATGAACAAGAAACTGGTAACGAATTAATTTTAAATACAAACAGAAAGAATTACGAAGACATTGCAAAAATTCTGAGTCAGATTAGTAATAATTTACCCTTTACCCAATTAGAATTAGACCACGAAGAATATCCAAAAGATGCGAATTCTAATAAGTTAGAATACCCTTACTTAAAATATGATATTACTGGCGGCCAAGTAAAAGATGCTTTTAATGGACTGGTTGCTAAACCACGTAATTTTTTAGTTGATGCTTGCTACATTTATGTTTTTGGTGTAGGAAGAAAAGGTTTTGAGAAAAATATTTTAGACCCTAACTTAATAGCTAGCGAAAAAACCACTAAAAAGAAATTAATATTAAAAAAGTTAACCACTAAAAAGCAATTTTATGTGCTCCTAATTTTGTTATCTTTTATGGTGTTTTTTTTAGTGAAATGGATTAATAGCGAACAAAAACTTTCATCGCTAAAAAAAGACCTCGTTATAAATCCATACCAACCTACACAAGCTCAAATAGACAGTTTAGAAGGTGTTTGGATGGTTTATATAGGCTCTCCACAATCTAGAAAATCTGATAAAGACAGGTATCACAAAATTGTGAGGAACATTATTAATATTAAATATAAAGATGGCTATTTTTTGTTTAATAGGTATGGTGCCGGATTTGATCATTTTGGATACATGCAATTTGAAAATAAAGATGTAATTTCTATTCATTCCTATTTAAAAAATACAGAAAATAATATAGAATCGCCACGGTTGTCTTTATTAAGAATAGATAAAAACAGCAACAAGCAAATGGTTATTTCTGCATCATGGAATTTTGATATTGGTGAAAACAACGATATTATAGGCATTAGAGAAGTTTATATAAAACAAGGCAAAGGTGGCGAAATACAAGAGGTAATAAATACGGTAGAAAACACGGCTTGCAAATGCAAAATATTGCGTTGGAAAATTGGCGACGTAACTAAAACTTTTTTCTTAAGAAACGAACTTCTTGATTCTATTCAAGATGCTTCGCTTAAAAATTTGGTAGATGAAAATAGTATTCTATTAAGAATGCCAGATAGCGTGACAGTTATTAAATCTATAAAATAGGTTTGATTTAAAAAGCGTGATTAATAAATATTTCATTTAACAATCAGCATCAACTCCTTAGCTTTTTCCATCACCACATCTTTCTTGGCTAAAACATCTTGTATCGTTTCTTTTACTGGGTATTGAGGTAACACTCCTCGTCCCTCTAGCTCACGCTGATTGGTGGTTTGAATTACCTTTTGTATCTCTATTACCTAAAAAACTCATCTAAACAAAAAACCCCTACACTTAAAAAAATGCAAGGGTTTCTTTCAATTATTTACTTTTCTACTCTATCACTATTTTTGTTTTTTGGCTTTCGCCGATTTGTAGAATATAAATTCCTTTTACCAATTTCTCTTTAATTTGGTATGTGATGGTTTCTTTGTCTAATAAACTATTTATTAACAACCAACTCCTTAGCCTTCTCCATTACCACATCCTTTTTAGCTAAGACATTTTGAATAGTTTCTAAAACCTCATATTTTGGAAAAACTCCTCTTCCTTCAAGCTTTCGCTGATTGGTAGTTTGTATCACTTTTAACGGTAATCTTAATCTTAATTTTGTATTTGGTAAATTGATGTAAGGCATGGTACCGGCTGTACATTTATTGTAACCGCCACCCGTTTCCTCACCCACAAAAACTCCTCTATTTACCTGTTGTAAATTGGCAGATAGTAATGAAGTTGCCGAAAAAGAATAGCCGTTTATTAATACAATAAGGTTTTGATTGAAACTATTTTCTAATGGTTTTAATATTTTACTGGTTGAAAAACTGGTATAAAACCCTGATGTATCTTTTCTTACTAACAAACTTCTAAACGGACTTTTATATCCATTTAAACCTTTATGATCTATATATTTTGACGTGGTAAAATAACGATTAGCCATATCAGCCCTTCCTGTATATTGATGAGGTTTATCGTACAAATACCTAAATAATTTATTACAAGCTGTTAATCGTCCACCACCATTATCTCTTAAATCTAATATTAGGTTTTGTATTCCTTTTGATTTAAGTTCGGCAAAGCTTTCTTTAAAAAATTTAGAATGATTGGCTGCATCTGCCGAAAAGCTTTTAACTTTCATAATGGCTGTGCTACTTAAAACAGAATCGTAGGTTAGATTTAAAATTGGACTTCCATCGGTATCAAATCCTTTATACTTTTCTTTTTTCCTCTGCTTTTTTGCAACTTTTTTAGCTAACTCCTTTTTCTTAATCTCTTCTTTACTAAGCTTTTTTACCTCGTCTTTTATTTTTGCAGTCTTAATTGTTTTTAAAACATAGTTAAAAATACTATCTGGCTGATTTATCTTTTTTAAAAGCAGGGTAGACGAATCTTTACGGCCAAATTCTAAGTAATAGTAGGCTGCAAAAGATTTTGTAAGTACGTGGTCATAAAATGTTTGGTTATAACCATCTGAACCGAAGAGTCCTTTTGTTTTTTTTATAATTTCTAGTGCTGGCACACTATCTATAGCTAATATTTCTGTTGCTTTTAAAGATTTTAATGGCTTTACTAAATCTTTACTATTAAGTACTTCAACAAATATTTTATTACTATCAATAAAATAATATAATTGTGATAGCGGCGGAGTACCTGCTTTTTTACTACTATCTTTTTGAGATTTTGTATATTTTACACTAGGATAAACTAAACGCGTATGTCCACATTTTACTTCAGATACTAAAGGTGCAACTAAACGATAAAACTGTAAAGATGTGGTTGAATCTGATAATAAGTTACTGATACTATCGAATTTAAAATCTAATTTTTCTTTAGAAATATACCAATATAAACCTGGGTGCCCTTCTTCTAATGCTAATTTTAGTATTGATAAATCTTCTTTTAACTCGCTTAAAGAATGTTTAGCTCTAATTTTAGCGTTAAATTTTTCTTTAGATACACATGAGAATAGTGTAGATGCTAGGATGAAAAAGTATATAAATTTCATTTGATAAAATTATTTTTTTTGCCACGAATGCACATATATAAAATTTTTTTAATTTATAAATAATATTGGTTCAACTCCTAAATACCTTTTTATATTTATTTTGCGTTAGGGATGTTTACATTCCGACTTCGCTACCATTTACATTATTTGTAACCAATTGAATTACCGCATAATTCAGCAGAGCCGTTTTGTTATGCTGAGCGGAGTCGAAGCATTCACCAATTGCAAAGTTTTATCCCCAGCACTCCTTCGACTGAGTTTATCCTTAATGTAATGAAGGGCTCAGGATTACCCCTTATTTTCGTTATATATTTATTTTACGTTAGGGATTACAGCGACAGCTTTTTTGTTTGTCCTTCGACTCCGCTCAGGATGACAAACAAAAAACTACAGCGGAAAGCCCGACCCTTGCGAAGCTTGGGAAACGCCCAAATACTACAAACCTAAACTAGCAGATATTTCTAACATTCTTTCAATCGGTTTTCTAGCTTTTTCTATGATTTCACGTGGAACATCAACCTCTGGTAGCTCATTTTTTAAACATAAGTATAACTTTTCTAAGGTATTACGTTTCATATGCGGACAATCATTACAAGCACAACTATTATTTGGTGGAGCCGGAATAAAAGTTTTTGTAGGATTAGACTTAGCCATTTGATGGATAATACCAGCTTCGGTAGCTACAATAAATTCTGTTGCAGGATTATTGATGGTATAGTTTAACAAGCCAGTAGTAGAGCCTATATAATCTGCCATTTCTAAAATAACCTCTTCACACTCGGGGTGAGCAATAAATTTAGCTTGAGGGTGACGTTCTTTTAATTTGGTAATTTTTTCTCGGGCAAATATCTCATGAACCATGCAGGCACCATTCCATAAAACCATATCTCTACCAGTTTTTTTGATAACATAAGCACCTAAATTTTTATCTGGACCAAATATTATTTTCTGATCTTTTGGTAAGCTATTCACAATTTGAACGGCATTGCTAGAGGTGCAAACAATGTCACTCAACGCTTTCAACTCGGCAGTGCAGTTTACATAGGTGATGACTAAATGATCAGGATATTTTTCTTTAAATTTTCTAAATAAATGAGCCGGACAGCTATCGGAAAGCGAACATCCAGCTTTGCTATCGGGAAGTAAAACCTTTTTATTTGGCGAAAGCACTTTTGCTGTTTCTGCCATAAAATGTACTCCAGCAAAAACTATTACATCTGCATCGGTTTTTGCAGCTTCTTGAGAAAGTCCTAAACTATCTCCAATATAATCTGCAATATCTTGTATATCAGAATCTTGGTAGTAATGTGCTAGGATAACGGCATTTTTAGCCTTCTTTAAAATTTCTATTTCTTTAAAAAGATCTAAAGATGGATCAATATATTCGTCTACAAATCCTTTTAAATTTATTTCTTCTGCTGTATTCATCATGCTTATCTTTAACAAATGTAGAAATTCAAAATTAAGGTTTTCCACAGTTCTAATAAAAACAATTTAATTTATATAAAAATAAACTATTACTTATTAGTGTGTTAGTTTGGTGTATAAATATTCTAATTATTTTGTTGTTTATTGATTTTTTAAAATATGTTAACAAGTTGTTAACATTAAACTCAGATTATTGTATTGATTATCAGAAGGGTTTTCATAAGCAACAAAAATAATTATTTTTTATACTGTTAATGGTTATATTTTTGTAAACGTTAACAAACTATGAATCTGAGCTTACAATTAGCTTAAATATTTTTTTTGCTTTGTAGTTATAAGGTGTTTATTAACAATTATTAAAACTTTTAATAAATTACTTACATTATATTAACAGCTAAACCTAGGTTATAAACAAGTCTATGGTTTAGTATTTTTTAAGATACATTATAGATATGAAAAATGTTGATTTTTTGGTAATAGGATCAGGAATTGCCGGTTTAAGTTTTGCCCTTAAGGCTGCAAAACATGGTAAGGTATTGATAGTTACCAAATCTAATGAAGATGAGTCTAATACCAAATATGCCCAAGGCGGCGTTGCTGTGGTTGTGGATAAAGAAGAGGATTCTTTTGAAAAACATATTCAAGATACCTTAATTGCTGGAGATGGATTGTGTGATAAAGAAATTGTAGAAATAGTTGTTAAAGAAGGTCCTGATCGTATTGCAGAGATTATTGAATATGGTACTCAGTTTGATAGAGATAATAAAGGTGTTTATGATTTAGCGAAAGAGGGCGGACATAGTGAGCACCGAGTGCTGCATTATAAAGACATTACAGGTTTTGAAATTGAAAGAGCTTTACTGCAAGAGATTCATGAAAATCCTAATATCGATTTGCTTTCTCATTATTTTGTGGTTGATTTAATAACTCAGCACCACATTGGTAATTTAGTAACCCGTAAATCTGATGATATTGCGTGTTATGGTGCTTATGTATTAGATACTAAGACCGGACAAATAGATAAATTTTTAGCAAAAATCACTTTGTTAGCAGCTGGGGGTGCTGGTCATATTTATAGTAGTACAACAAATCCAACAATTGCTACTGGAGACGGTATTGCTATGGCTTATAGAGCAAAAGCCAAGATTAGAAACATGGAGTTTATTCAGTTTCATCCTACTGCTTTGTATAATCCTGGAGAATATCCCTCTTTTTTAATTTCTGAAGCGGTACGTGGTTTTGGTGGTGTTTTGAAAAGAAGAGATGGGGTAGAATTTATGTACGAGTATGATGAAAGAGGCTCTTTAGCTCCACGCGATATTGTTGCCAGAGCAATTGATAATGAGATGAAAAAATCTGGTGACGATTTTGTTTATTTAGACATTACGCACCGTAAGAAATCTGATATTCTAGCTCATTTCCCTAATATTTACGCCAAGTGTTTATCTATTGGTTTAGACATGACTAAAGACATGATTCCGGTAACACCTGCTTGTCATTATATGTGTGGCGGGGTTTTGGTTGATAAGAATGGCCAATCTTCTTTAAAAGGTTTATATGCTTGTGGTGAAGTTACATCGTCTGGGTTACACGGAGCTAATCGTTTAGCTTCTAATTCTTTATTAGAAGCTTTAGTTTTTGCTCATCGAATTTATTTAGACGCTAAAGACCGTTTAAGTCATTTTACTATTCCATCTGGAATTCCAGATTGGAACGATAAAGACACTCAATTATCTAACGAAGATATTTTGGTTACCCACAACATCAGAGAAATGCAAAAGATGATGAGTGATTATGTTGGTATTGTCCGTTCTGATTTTAGGTTAGAAAGAGCTATGCGTCGTTTACGATTGCTTTACGAAGAAACGGAAGATTTTTATAAGAAAACAAAGTTATCTGTAAAGTTATGTGAGCTTAGAAATTTAATTCAAGTTTCATATATCGTTATTAAATCCGCTACCGAAAGGAAGGAGAGCAGAGGATTACATTATACAACAGATTATCCAAAACATCAAAAAGTTTTAAACGATACTATTTTATAAAATGCCTTTAATATTACCAGTAAAAGATAAAAACCCTAAATGGGGAAGCGACTGTTTTATTGCCGAAAACTGTACCATAGTTGGCGATGTAACGATGGGTAAAAATTGCTCGGTTTGGTTTAATGCCGTTATCCGTGGAGATGTAAATAGCATTTCTATTGGTGATTTTACAAATATCCAAGATGGCGTTGTTGTTCATGCCACCTATATTAAAGCTGCTACTACCATTGGTTCTTATGTATCTATTGGTCACAATGCATTGGTGCATGGCTGTACCTTAAAAGACCATGTTTTGGTTGGTATGGGCGCTATTGTTATGGATAATGCCGAAGTACAAGAATTTGTTATTATAGCAGCTGGTGCTGTTGTATTAGAGAATACCATTTGCGAAACGGGATATTTATATGCTGGCATTCCGGCTAAGAAAATTAAACCTATATCAGAGGAACAAAGAGAAATGTTAAAGAAGCTACCACATAATTACGTAATGTACGCTAGCTGGTTTCAATAATTACAAAAATTATATTTGGGCGTTACCCCACTTTAAAAGGAGTGGGGTCGGGCTTTTTGTTACAAGTCCTCGCTCCGCTGTGGGCTTTTCACTACAATCCCTAACGCAATCTTTAGTATCTAAAAATCTTTAGGTATTTCTATTTTTTCTTCTCTATCCCAATTAGCCCTAGTAACTATTTCCTTATCCCACAACCAACTTTTTTCAGGCTGTATTTTCTTGTAAACATTACCGCTGTCAAATTTTCCGTTTTTATTAGCATCTTCAATAACTTTAACTTTAAACTTATTAATAGGAATGTTGATGATATTAAATGTCTCGTTTTTGGTTACTATAAACTCCTTGTATAAAGTGTTTTTTTCTGTTAACAGCTGTAGGATATAATTTTTAGCGCTATCTATTTTGGTAACATTTAAACTGAGGTTACCGTAATTTTCTACTTCGTCCAATTCAAAGTCTAGTTTAAGAGCTTTATTTTCTGTTCCGTAAATATCTTTTACTGCACCTTCTTTCAATTGTAATGAGTATCTTTTTTTAACCCTCCAAGGGTATTCTAATTGGTACGTAAAATAGGTGTCGCCCACTTTTTTCATTACTAATCCAGGTCTTGCCAATGTATCTTCTTTAATTACTATTAAGTTTGGATTTAAACTTTCAATAGGTAGATTAAAAGTAACTTGTAAATTTCTCCCTGGAACGATTTTACCTCCAGATAAATTATTAGAAAACAGAATGGTTCTCTTATACTCATCTTTTTGGCTTCTCCGGTAAGAAATGGTGTCTAATACTTTACCATTATTATTGATCACAACTTTCAGAGAGTCAAAAGTCATTTTTCGTAAGAAAATATCTACCGTATCTCCTTTACTACTAAAATTGATTATAGGGTTTTCTGGTATAAAATTACCTATAAAAGCTACAGATGGTTTGTCTAATGTTTGATTAAAATGGGCACTTATTTTCCCACTGCTTTCAAGTTTCCGATCAACTATTCTAAATTTTTCTGGTTCTTGTTTAAAAAGAGTTAATAATACTTTTGATGTGTCTTTTTTTAGTGTTATTGGGTTCTTTATAAAAGCTACTTCTTCGTTAGGAGAGTTGTATATTCTGTCACCACTAGATTCTTTTAATGCATATACTTGATAAATATCCTCTCTTAAATTTTTTAATTTAAAATTTCCAGAACTGTCTGTTACCGTATATGTAGAAGGTTTTTTCTTTCCAAATAAAGTGTCTTTTTTTAAGGGAAACAACAATACTGTTGCGTCTAATACTGGTTTATTATCTACCGAATTTATTACTTGTCCGCTTATTGTTAATGAATCTAATTCTGGTCCGGTAGCAAAAACGAAATTGTAATTTTTTAAAATATTAGATTCATTTACATCTTGTATTGCTTTACCAAAACTGATAGAGTAAGTCGTGTTTTCTTCTAAAGAATCTTTGAAACTAATTTCCAACGTTTTTTGTTTTACCTTAAAGCTTGGCTGTGTCTCTGTTTCAGGTGAAATGGTAATTTCAGTAAATTCATTAGTTAATTTAAAAAATTCGTCAAAAGTAATTTCAACTTTCTTTCCTTTAAAGTTTCTGCTTAAATTTTTAGGGACTTCTTCCAAAACTTTTGGTGCTTCAGTATCTCTTGGTCCACCCTGTGGTGTCTGTAAACTTGCACAGCCAGCTAGTATAGCTACTGATATAAAAAACAGATATGTTAATAGACTTTTTTTTAACATTTTATATTTAAGCCAGTTTTTAAGCGCTAGATTTAATTCTTTTACTTTTTGATGTATTGTTATTCTGATTTTAAAATAACGCGAAATTTCGCATTATTTTAAAAGCCTAATATATTTATATAAACTGTTGATTTACAGTTACCTACTCATGTGAACCATTAAAACCGAAACATCTGATGGTGTTACACCAGAAATTCTTGATGCCTGTCCTAAGGTTCTTGGTTTGATTTTCATTAATTTTTCCCTAGCTTCTTTTGATAGTGAATTTAAATTATGATAATTAAATTCGGAGTTAATTTCTCTGTCCTCCATTTTTTTCATCTTGGCAACAATTTCTAATTCTTTGATAAAGTAGCTATCGTATTTTACTTTTATTTCCGCCTGCTCTATAGTTTCCTTATCAAACTGATTTAGAAATTTATCAAAACCGTTATGCATTTTTCTTAAGTCATTAATTCCAACTTGCGGGCGACCAAGTAATGCAAATAGTTTTACGTTTTGATTAAGTGTTGATGTCCCTAGATCTTCTAACAAATTATTTACATCATCTTTTATTACAGATTCTGTTTTTGTATAGTTTACTATTGCACTCGCATTTTCAATTTTCTCATTTACTTTCCGTAAACGATCTTCGTTTACTAACCCTAATTTATAAGCAATAGGAGTAAGGCGTTCATCGGCATTATCTTGTCTTAACAATAAACGATGTTCTGCTCTCGAGGTAAACATTCTATATGGTTCCTCTGTTCCTTTAGTCACCAAGTCATCTATTAAGACTCCAATATAAGATTCGCTTCTTTTTAATATTAAAGCTTCTTTTTTGTTTATTTTCTGATGTGCATTTATCCCTGCTACAAAACCCTGGGCGGCAGCTTCTTCATATCCTGTTGTTCCGTTTATTTGCCCAGCAAAAAACAGGTTTTCAATTAATTTAGTTTCTAAACTTAAATCTAACTGGGTAGGTGGGAAGTAGTCATATTCTATGGCATAGCCTGGTCTAAACATTTTTGCGTTTTCAAAGCCTGGTATTAATCTTAAGGCTTTTAACTGAATATCCTCTGGTAGCGAAGTTGAAAAACCATTTACATATATTTCTACTGTATTCCAGCCTTCTGGTTCTACAAATATTTGGTGCCTCTCCCTTTCCGCAAACCTGTTTATCTTGTCTTCAATAGATGGACAGTATCTTGGGCCTAATCCTTTTATTCGTCCAGTAAACATGGGTGATTTTTCAAAACCCTCTTTTAAGGTTTCATGTACCGCAGCATTAGTATAGGTTATCCAGCAACACTTTTGTTCTTTTGATTTTACAGTATCTGTATAAGAAAATTTTCCCCCATCCTCATCTCCCCACTGTTCTTCCATTTTGGAGTAGTCTAAAGAACGACCGTCTACTCGCGGTGGTGTTCCTGTTTTCATTCTTCCAGCCTCAAAACCTAATTCCACCAATTGTTCAGTAATTCCTGTTGCTGATTTTTCCCCGGTTCTTCCACCCCCCATTCTCTTCTCACCGATATGGATAATGCCATTTAAGAAAGTTCCATTAGTTAAGACTACAGATTTTGCTTCTATTTCTACACCTAATGAAGTTTTCACACCGCACAATTCGCCATCTTTAACGATTAAGCTGGTCACCATATCTTGCCAAAAGTCTATGTTTGGAGTTTGTTCTAGCGCTAACCTCCATTCTTCTGCAAAACGCATTCTATCGTTCTGTGTACGTGGTGACCACATTGCTGGACCTTTAGACCTGTTCAGCATTCTAAATTGTATCGTGGTTTTATCAGATATTATTCCTGAATAACCACCCATCGCGTCAATTTCTCTCACGATTTGTCCTTTGGCTACACCGCCCATTGCTGGATTGCAACTCATCTGAGCGATTACCCCCATATTCATAGTGATAAGCAAAACAGAAGAACCCATATTTGCAGCAGCGGCAGCGGCTTCACAACCTGCGTGTCCCGCACCTACTACTATTACATCGTATTTTTTAAACATATTTGTTTTGTTTCACGTGAAACATTTGTTTTATTTCAGCAAAGCCTTTTATTGGGTTTCACGTGAAACATCTTTTTTTATTAATGATAGGATGGCCGTAAAAGACCATATAATATTTAAAACCACAAATGGATAAAAATCGGCTAACCAAGAAGCATAACAACTAATTATTCCGCCAATTGCATTAAGTATTGCATACCACTTGTTTTTGTTGGATATGTATCCAAAGCTATTTAGAAAGAAAGCGATTAATAATATCCCCACACCTACTGATGCAATTATGTTTTGTAAACTCATATTATTCGCTTAAGCTAATCCACTTAAAAGTTGTTACTTCTAAACTTTTTTTGTTTTCTTCTATAGTTTTAGATATCGATATTATTTCTTCCGTATTTAGATTGCTTCCGTTCAACTCAATTGTTAAACCATCTATGCTGCTTTCTAAAACGCTTATTTCTTGTTCTAAATTATCAAGTTCTTTTTGTTCCTGATAAGTTAATTTAGTTTTTGGTTTTTCTTTTTTCTCCTCAACAATAGGAGTAATTTTGTTTTCTTTCTCCGCAGCCTTAATCTCTTCTTGTTCTATACGGTAAGAAGAATAGTTGCCATTGTAAACTCTAACACTTCCTTCCCCTTCTAATACAAATAACTGGTCGGTTAGTTTATCTACTAAATACCTATCGTGAGAAACTAAAACTAAAACCCCAGGATAGTTTTCTAAAAACTCTTCTAAAACATTTAAGGTGTCAATATCTAAATCATTGGTCGGCTCATCTAAAATCAAAAAGTTTGGGTTTTTAATTAATACCTTCATGAGGTGTAAGCGTTTTTTCTCGCCACCACTTAATAAACTCACAAAGCCATGTTGTTTTTTTGGAGGAAATAAAAAATGAGTTAACAGCTGCGAAGCCGAAATGGTTGTCCCATCAGACATGGTGATATACTCTGCTATATTTTTAACAACGTCAATTACCCTTTCGCTTTCATCAAAGTATAAACCAGATTGATGGTAATAACCATAAACGGTTGTTTCGCCTACTTTAATTGAACCACTATCGGCTTTTAACTCGTTAGTGATGATGTTTAGAAAAGTTGATTTTCCTGTTCCATTCTTTCCAGTTAAACCAATTTTATCTCCCTTTTTGAAGGTATATGAAAAGTCTCTAATTACTTTTTTGTCTCTAAAAGTCTTAGAGATGTGATCTATTTCTAAAATTTGTTTCCCTTGTCGGCTCACTTTCATGTCTAGTTTAACCGATTCTTTGTTAAACTGACCTTTTGTTTTGCTTTCAATTTCGTAGTAGGCGTCTATGCGGGCTTTAGATTTGGTGCCTCTTGCTTGTGGCATCCGGCGCATCCACTCTAATTCCTTTTTTAACAAGTTTTTATTTTTAGCTAAAACGGTGCTGTTAATTTCGTCTTGTTCTGCTTTCTTTTCTAAATAGTAAGCGTATTTACCTTTATAGGTGAAAACTTTTCCGTTTTCCAATTCTATAATCTCATTACACACATTATCTAGGAAATACCTATCATGGGTAACCATTAAAATCGTTTTCCCTCCAGAGGTTAAAAAGCTCTCTAACCACTCTATGGTGTCAATGTCTAAATGGTTGGTTGGTTCATCTAACACATAAACATCGGGCTCGTCAATTAAAAGTTTAGCTAAGCTTAAACGTTTTTTTTGACCACCAGATAAAGTGTTTATCTTTTGATCTAAATGAACAATATCTAAACGACCTAGAATCGTTTTAATCTGATGCTCATACTCCCAAGCTTCTAAATTGCTGAGCTCTTCAGTTAACCTGTTAATTTCATCAATATCTGGGTTTTCTGTATCTAGCAATTCTTCATAAGCCCTAATGATTTGTTGTTGCCTATTATCTAAACTAAAAATAAAATCGCTAATGCTTTGTTCTCCATCAAATTTGGGGTCTTGTTCTAAATATCCAAACCTAATGTCTTTTGCTTTTACAACTTTTCCTTCTGATGGTTTAAGTTTTTCTGATAACAATTTTAGGAGTGTAGACTTTCCCGCTCCGTTTATTCCAACTAATGCAACACGTTGCCCTTGCTGTATGCCAAATGTTAAATTTTTAAATAGCCAATAATCGTTGAAATTATGACCTAATGCTTCTGCTGATACAATACTCACGCTAATTCTTTAATTTTATCTGATTCAAGCACAAAGATGCCTTTTTTGTTTTTATTTGATTGATTTATCATCGCCTTAGCAACCTCTTCAGCGGCTATGGATTGATACTTTTTTAAATTACCTATTAAAATATTATTAATCACTTTCATAATCGGAATCATGATGTTTTCTAATGGTCTGTTTTCTGTTCTATCTCCTGTTAAAAATGAAGGTTGATAGATATTTAAACTTGGATAATGAAGTGCTTTTAGTTGCTCTTCTACTTCTCCTTTTAGTTTGTTGTAATAACTACCCGATTTAGGATTTGCGCCTAAAGCAGTTATGATATGGTAAGAAGTTGCTCCATTTATCAATGCTTCTTTAGCAAAGTATAGTGGATATTCTACGTCAATTTTTCTGTAAGCTTTAATATCTGGAGTTTTACTTTTTGTAGAACCTAAACAGCAGAAAACTTCATCAGCCACAATATCCTTTTTTATGACATCTAAATGGTCAAAATCTGTGATTATTTGAATCAATTTCTCATGATTCATGTACAATTTCTTGCGTACAAATATTTTTATAGATGTAAACTGATCACCATCCAATAAACCTGTCAGTAATTTACTGCCAATTAGACCGCTTGCGCCCAGAATAATAGCTTTTTTACCCATAACAACCTTTATTTAAGGCTACAAAAATACATATAAATTAATGGAATAAAGTTTGTGTGTTTAAACGTGTATTTTAATTAAATAAAAGGAGTTTATATGAAAACAGTATTTCATGCTGCTGCAGAACGAGGATTTGCAAGCAGAGGCTGGTTAAAAAGTTATCATTCTTTCAGTTTTAGTAATTACCACGATCCAAAAAAAATGAATTTTGGGTTATTAAGGGTTCTTAATGACGATTTTGTAGATCAAGGAATGGGTTTTGGTACACACGGACATGATAATATAGAAATAGTGAGTATACCATTATCTGGAGCTTTAATGCATAATGACAGTACCGGTAGGGAAGCCGTAATTAATCAGGGCGATGTGCAAATTATGTCGGCTGGAAGCGGAATACAACATTCTGAATACAATAACTCTAAAACAGAACCTGTAAAGTTTCTACAGATTTGGGTTTTCCCTAAGAAAAAAGACATTGAACCACGTTATGAGCAAAAAACGTTTAGCGAAGCCGATAAAAAGAATCAATTTTTAACAGTTGTTTCACCGGAAGAAGGTGCAAAAAGTATATGGATTAACCAAGATGCTTATTTTTCTATGGCCAATTTAGACGCTAATCAGAGTTTAGATTATACTTTAAAGAATCCTAAGAATGGAGTTTATGCTTTCGTTTTAGAAGGAAATATAGATGTAGCCGACAAAACTCTAAGCGAAAAGGATGCTTTAGGGGTTTATGAAACAGATAAAGTAAATTTTAAAGCGAATATCGATACCAAAGTTTTGGTTATAGAAGTTCCAATGACTGTTGATTAATTTTAATTGATTGTCGAAAGCGTATAGTTTTTTGAGCTATACGCTTTTTTGTTTTTTAACACTGAGTAAACAGAGGTTTCTTACAGAATTAACATAAGACGTTAGTTTACAAGCATTTAGAAGTGATTTTTACTAAATAGTTTAAAGAGTAAACAGAGGCAGTTTTTTTATTTAATGCGTTTTACGTCACCTCGAAGGACGAGAGCTCACTCAAGCAAAGTGTTCTTTTAGCTTTTGTTACCTGTTTGTGTGATGTCTCCTTTGGTCGGCATGACCCAAAACGGAGAAAAACCTCTTAAATAATGACATTACCCAAGTGGATGGCTTTGCCAATTGATTGATAAGAGGAAAAGCATAAAAACATATTTAAACCTCATTTAAACTAAAGCTTATAAAAGGTTTTTCAATGCTATTTGGAATAAACTTACTGTTGCTTGATCATAGTGTTTAGGTAATCCTTCTGTATTTTTAAGTTTTAATAAACCCAAAAAATCGAAGCCACAATCGGTGTAGTGATTTATTAATTTTAGGTTATCCCCTATGGTGTCTAGTCTTATAAAAAGTTTATTGTTTTCTGCTGCGTAACCTTTAGACCATTCAACAATTAATTTAACAAAGTTTTGCCCTCTAAAATCCGGATTTGTCGCGATTCTGTGTATATAAACAGAAGGATCAGCCTCTCGCTCTTCCCAAATTTGTGGGTCGCTAAAGGTGGTTGCCCAAACACAAGCTATCTTATCATCAATAATCAATTTCCATTGCCTTTTTTCTGTAATTTCTGTTTCTACAAGACTTCTCTCAAAACTAGGCCAGTGAACCCTGAATTTAGTTTTTTGAAATTCGGTTGCTAATTCATATAGATTGAAGATACTATCGATATCGATAGGGTTACTATTAAGGATTTGATAAGTCATGCTATTTTAATTTTATTAGGCCGATGAAGAAAGAGGTTAAATAATCAGGTTTTTAACAAATCTAAATCATGTTAGAATATATTTGAATATGGCGGTTAATTTGATGAAAAACTATTTTAAAACATCACTTAGAACTTATTTTGGGCTAAGATACAGATTCACAAATGTTCATTCATGATTTTTAGATTTGATTGATTGTTTATCTGTGTTAGATATAGGAATAGACACAGATGCATAAATGTTTACGGATAGTTATTGACTTTGATGAAACCTTTATCTGTGCATCTGTGGCAAAAAAAACAGCCACTAATACACGAATTTTCATGTTTAATGATCTTAATCCTCGGTCTGTGTCCGCACAGACCGAAACCATATCATACGATTGATATTTGTAGTCTATGAGGTCACAGACCACGGGATTAGCGTTATGGAAAAATTAATTTTCAGATTTTTCAATATTTGACTAAGTGTTTATCTGTGCATCTGTGGCAGAAAATGAAACAGCTACAATCACACAGATGTTCAAGAATAATAATTGGATTTGATTGATTGTTTATCTGTCGCAGATAAAGAAATAGCCACAGATGCATAGATGTTTACGGATAATTATTGACTTTGATTAAACCTTTATCTGTGCATCTGTGGCAGAAAAAAAACAGCCACTAATACACGAATTTTCATGTTTAATGATCTTAACCCTCGGTCTGTGTCCGCAAAGACCGAAACCAGGTCATACGATTAATATTTGTGGTCTGTGAGGACACAGACCACGGGATTAGCGTTATGGAAAAATTAATTTTCTGATTTGTCAATATTTGATTAAGTGTTTATCTGTGCATCTGTGGCAGAAAATGAAACAGCCACGAACACATAGATGTTCAAGAATAATAATTGGATTTAATTGATTGTTTATCTGTGGCAGATAAAGAAATAGCCACAGATGCATAGATGTTCACAAATTCTAAATCATGAATTAGTAAATTTTTAACTAAACACAGTGGGGTGAAATTTTATTAAAAAAATCGTTTTGGCAATACTTGAAACTATTGAGTAATTACAAGGATTAGAAATCCTGTTTATTTATAAGTTAGAGATGCGCAATCTAACATCACGAATAGCTAGGGTGAAAGCGTGTTTCCACACAAATATGCAAGCTTACTATAAAATATTTTAAGAAATGGTGAAGTGTTTATTAAGTGGTAGGCTACAAAATGAATTCTTAAATATTCAAATACTGTCTAAAAACACACCGCTACTATTTATAGTATCGCATCTACTGTTTTATGGTTTTAGTTTTACTATTATTACCTCAAGTTTGATAAAATTAAAATTATGAAAAAGATAATTCTCACCTTTCTCTTCTATACAATTGTTTTAGTTACAGGGTATGCGCAAAAAGGCATCAACTTTTCTCATAATTACGCTGCTGGAGGAAAACTGCTCATGTGTGTTGATAGTGGAGCCAAAAACATCATTTATAATAATATATTCCCTAATCAACCAAACACATCTTTTAACTATCTGCATGGAGTTAGCAATGTAAGTATCCAAATTTATTTTAGAAAAGAAGATAACATTCAGCATTACCGCTACACCATTTTAATAGACGACAAACCCACAGAGGTCAACAAGTCTTTTAATGAAGCACAATTCACCAATTTGGACATGCCAGACGAAGAATTTCGCACTACAAGCCTCGGTGTTTTTGCTATCCAAGGCAAAACCATTACCACAATAATTTACAGTACAGAAAAACCACTAGATATTGACAAATCTGTTTTTTATGGTAAACCTATTCCGAAAGCAAAAATCAAAGGATATGGAAAAAGGTTTGCAACAGACAAAGGGGTTGAATATAGCCGGTTAACCTATTCAAAAGAAACCATAAATCTTATTTTCACTGAAAAAGACGACGAACTAATCATTGTAAAAGACAAATCGGATTTTGATTATATCTATCACACCACTATAAAAGATAAAAAAACTAATAAAATAATTTTCAATTCAACCGCTTGGCAATATAGTGGCATAGTTGAAAATAATGAGTTTTTACCGTACTTAAAAATCGATAAAAACATTTTTAAAAAATCGGGTAATTATGAACTCACTATCCTGCCATTTTTTAATAGTAATATCTTGCCAAAGGACATAGAAAAATACACATCAAGCTATATGCTTGATATTACTTTAGAGAAAGAAAGGTACACCAAAAAGGAGCTTTTTATGTGTATACTAATTGTAGGATTAGCTATTGGATTAACCTTTTTGGTGATTTTTTACTTCATCAGAAAAAGAAATGCAAATAAACTGGCAGATAAAGAGCAACAAAAAAATACAGCAAAGCTTCAGCTTAACTCTATCCGTTCCCAATTAAATCCTCATTTTTTGTTTAACGCACTCTCTGGTATTCAAAATTTAATGAACAAAAACGAGGTTGACAATGCCAATCAATACCTTTCTAAATTTGCCCGCTTAACTCGTAATGTACTTGACAATAAAGAACTGATAAGTTTAGCACAAGAAAAAAATTTATTGGATGATTACCTACAAATGGAGCAATTGCGTTTTGGTTTTAATTACGAAATTGAGCACACCCAAAATACAGATTTAGAAAATTTAGAAATACCAAGCATGTTGCTGCAGCCTTTTGTAGAAAATGCAGTAAAACATGGCATATCGCAAAAAGCTAACGAAGGCAAAATTGTGATCTCATTTATACAGCAAGCCAATGATTTGGTATTAAAGGTTACCGATAATGGAAGTGGATTTGATATAAAGGAAAATAATAGTGGTTTGGGGCTACAATTAAGTCACAGTAGAATAGCATTGTTAAATAGCGTTTACAAAGAAAATCGTTTTACTTTGGCTATTCTGCCGGGCACCATGGGTACATCCATTAGCTTAACATTAACCAATTGGCTAGCATAGTTATGAAGGCAGTTTTAGTAGATGACGAAATTTCTAATTTAGAAAACCTACGGACTTTGTTACAAAAGCATTGTCCACAGGTGACTATAATGGCAACAGCGCAACAGGTAAATGATGCGATATATGCAATTGAAAAACACTTGCCTGATATTGTTTTTCTGGATATTCAAATGGGCAATCAAACGGGTTTTGATGTTCTCAAGGCACTCCCGAAGCGTAATTTTGAAGTTATTTTTGTAACTGCATACGATAAATATGGCATACAAGCTGTAAAATTTGCAGCCTTAGATTATCTTTTAAAACCTATTGATATTGAAGAGTTGAAGACTGCGGTAAATAAAGCCAAGCATAAACTGACCACACAAATACAGAATCTACAGCTCGATTTTTTGCTACAACAAATCAAAAAGCCAGAAAAGAATATCACCAAAATTGCCTTGCAGATGCAAAGTGAAATTAGGTATGTTGACTTGTCAGAAATTATACGTTGCGAGGCAGACAACACTTATACTCACTTCTTCCTATCGAGTAAGGAAAAAATATTGGTTTCTAAATCATTGAAAGAATATGCAGATTTATTAAGCACCCACGGCTTTTTAAGAACTCACCAAAGCCACTTGGTAAATCCAAAATATGTAAAGAGTTGGTTAAAAGAAGATGGTGGCATGCTACTTTTAATATCTGGAGAAAAAATACCGGTATCCAAGCCCAATAAAGATAGGGTAAAACTAGCCTTGCAACAGCTCTAATAAATATATAAGTGTTTACGAGCAATAAATAATTAGCCCCAGCAAGAATAAAGCAACTATTTGTCTAAAGTCAATCTTTCTTCATTTATAATGCAATCAATAAAATCATTAACATTAGCCTCTTTTAATGATATTAGTTATTTTTTTGTAAAAGACTAGAGACAGTTTAGTTAAGAAAAATAGGCTATGAATACACGAATGTTCATGAATTATAAGTGTAGAAATGTATAAAAAAAATATTTAACAGAATCCCGTCGAGGGCGAAACAATCTTAGTAAAATAAATGGTAGAACAAAGTCCCATTAAGGCGCAATTAAATTATTTACCATAAGCATCCCAGGTAGAGTTTCTCGCTGCAAGACTCTGTTCCATTCCTAACCCACAAACCCTAACCATCCAGTAGCGCTAAGGATTGATCGGGCTTGGTACATTTATTAAGCCTTTTAAAACGGCTTAATGAATTACGGAACCCCGAAAAAGCCTGTTATTCCGATAGCTATCGGAGCGCCCAAATAATGAATTAATAACCAGCTAATAAGCCTAATGCAGGGATAAAGTTGTAGGCAGCATGCATGATAATGGATTTTGAAATACCAAAACGCATTCTAACATAGCCCAAAATAAAGCCGACAAATAGTTGAGGTAAAACAAGCAGCACCACCGGGAAACCAAATTTGATAGGGTTACTGTAATTGCTGATGTGTACTAAACCAAAAATGATGGCTGTGAGGTAGAAGTGATATTTAAAGTAAATTTTGATGAACCGTATTCTTCTGGTTTTGCTTTGCCATAGGTAAAAGAAAAACGCCATTGCAATGGATGTTGCCACAAACACGAATACGCCTAGCGTGACGCCGCTAAACAATTTGTTAAGGTAAAACACCACTAAACCAGCGTAAAACAAGACGGCTAAACTGTATTCTTTGAGTTGTAGCCTAAAAATAGTTTCTTCTATTAATGGGGCAAGCACCACGATGGTACCGAAGAGCAGGAACTTTTTTTCTTTTAAATCGAACAGGTCAAACTCTGGGAGTTTTCTTACGATGTGTAATTGCTCCAAAATTGAGGTTAATAAAGTTGCCGCAAAAGCAAAACCCAAAGCGATGATTACTAATGGAAAAAGCTGATTAAAAAATACCGCAGAAGGTTCATTTTTTGTAAATGGATTTGGGCGTTTTATGTAGTTAAGAAACTCTTTGAGGACGTCTTGCATTATCTAAAAGAACAATCTAAAGCATGATCGTTCACCATACCCACGGCTTGCATAAATGCGTAGCAAATGGTGCTTCCAAAAAATTTAAATCCTCGTTTTTTCATGTCTTTGGCAATAGCATCAGATATTGGTGAAGTTGCTGGTGCACTGCGACTATCAACAAAGTGATTTAAAATTGGTTTGCCATTGGGCATAAAAGAATATAAATATTGATGAAAGGAGACAAATTCTTGCTGAATATTTAAAAACAATTTAGCGTTATTGATGGCGTAAGTCACTTTTAAGCGGTTGCGGATAATGCCAGGATCTTGCAATATGCGTTCTAAATCTTCTGGTGTAAATTCAGCGACTTTTTGCGCATCAAAATTGGCAAAAAGTCGGCGGTAGTTTTCTCTTTTTTTGAGGATGGTAATCCAGCTTAAACCTGCTTGTGCGGCTTCTAAAATCAGAAACTCAAAGAGTATTTGATCGTCGTAAACCGTTTTACCCCATTCCTCGTCGTGGTATTTGGTATAAAGCGAATCTTTAGCGCACCAATGGCATCTTATCACCTTTTCTGCCATTAATATTATTGGGCTAAAATTAGTTTTAAATCAGAATTAGTTACGGTTAATAAATTTACAGCGGGAAGGCGTTTGGTCATTTCTTTCCAATTGGTATCGGCAGCAAAAACTTTTTTAAACATGGGTAATGCTTTGCTTATTTCTTTGTTATTGGCAAGGGTTACGGCTGTCCAATATTGCATTTCTAAATTGTTAGGGAACATTTTCATGGCCTGGCCATACAATTTCATGGCATTGGGCATGTCGTTATTTTCTACTGCTAAATCGCCTTGGTTCATGAACTGATAAGCTGCCTGAACTTTGAGTAACCGATCTAACTCTGGCAAAGGCTGGGTAGAATCGTCAACTCTTAAATCTATGGTGCGCTCGTTCCAAGGTTCGTTATTAGATTTTGCTGGAACCACCAAAATTGCAGCGCTCTGTTTTCCTCTAATGTCGCCGCCAGCAGCTTGCGCAGCTTTAAGCGCTATCATTACTCGTTGCGCAATCGGTTTTCCTACACTTTCTTCATAAGCTTTAGACATCGCAGCGGGCACTTTATCGGTCAACATCATGTTAGACTGTACCGAATATTGATTTCTTTTGATATCGCCAGCAAATTGCACACAACCTTTGCCAGTATGCACAGCAACGTTGCCTTTATTATCTACAATGGCTACTTGTCTAACATCTTTACCAGCATCGTCACTTAATAAAATAGTTAAAGCTTCTTGTGCGGTTTTTCCAGCTTTTAGTAAAGCCAAGCCGCGTATCCCAAAAGATTTATTGGTAAAAGATTGGGTAGCTACTGCTCCAACGCCAGCCTCGGCCCAAGAAACAGAAGTTCCTACAGAAAACCAATGACTTTGAACACCGACAGCCATTTCGCCTGTTATTGGGTCGCGGGCTACAATAGAAAAAGTATGTGCTAATGGCTCGGTTGCTTTAAACTGAGCAAATGTTTTTAAGGATAGTAATAGGGACAAACAGAGTATTAATTTTTTCATGCAACAAGATAAGTATTTACCAGTAAACTGTAAGAATGTGTTAGGTAGGATTTTTAATTTCACAATTTATATTCAGGATGTGTTAGTTGTTTTTTAGCCATTAATGCACAGATGAAAAAAGATGAAAATTTAATGAAACCATTATACCCAGACTAGTAACCAATAAGATATGATTTGTGCATCGGCAGCAGAGTTTTTTACCACGAATACACTAATGAAAAGAATGTAGAGTGGGTTATTGGTTTTCATTTTATGGTGAATTAGTGGAAAAGTTTTTTAGCCACAGATGCACAGATGAAAAAAGATAAAAATTTAATGAAACCATTATACTCAGACTACTAACCAATAAGATATGATTTGTGCATCGGTGGTAGAGTTTTTTACCACCAATACACGAATGAAAAGAATGTAGAGTGGTTTATTGGTTTTCATTTTATAGTGAGTTAGTGGAAGAGTTTTTTTGCCACGAATACACGAATGAAAAAGGAGAAATATTTTGTACCTACCTAATTTCCACAGTTTAGGTATCCCCCTCTTGAGGGGGTTATGGGGAGGTTTTTTTTGCCACAGAGGCACAGATTAAAGTTATAATCTAGGTTTGGATAGATAGGTTTAGATTGATGTTTCATAGCTATTGGTGTTTTTAGAGCGCCATAGTCATGCTGTCCGCTGGCCAGCGGATCAGCATCTCATTATATAAGGACTAACTACAGGTAAGATCCTGAAATAAAACCGATAGCTATCGGGTCAGGATGACTTTTATGGTGGATATTTAATATCCAGAAAAGGTTAATTTTAACAAAAAAGGGTTTTCATTAACAAATGAAAACCCTCAAAATAATTTATTTAAAATTTCTTATTTAAAAGCTTCTATTGCTTTATGTATTCTAGAAATTGTTTCTTCTTTACCTATTTGTGCTGCAATATCAAACACTTGAGGACCAAATTTATCACCCACCAGCATAATTCTGAAAGGGAGCATCAGCTCGCCAATTTTAATTCCTTTTTCGGTTGCCATTTCCTTAAAATGATTTTCTAAAATTGCGCTATCAAAGGTTTCTAGGGGCTGCAAATCATCGGCGAAAGCCATAAAAAAAGCTTCTTTTTCTGCTGTCCATTTAGGTTTTACAGCATTACTGTCGTACTTGTCTGGGGCTTTAAAAAAGAAAGACGCTTGTAACACAAAATCGCTCAATAAAGTACAACGCTCTTTCACCATGTCTATCACGGTTAGCAGGCTATTCTCCTCAATATTTTCAATTCCTGCCTGGTCTAAAGCCTTTTGTACATCGGGCAGTAAACGCTGTGCCGAACTTAATTTAATCCATTCCGCATTGTACCATTTGGCTTTTTCGTAGTCAAATTTTGCCCCCCCTTTGTGTATTCTATCAAAAGAAAAACTATGAATTAAGTCTTCCATAGAGAAAATTTCTTGTTCGGTGCCGTCGTTCCAGCCTAGCATGGCTAAAAAGTTAATGAAACCTTCGGGTAAAAAACCTACATCTAAGAAGCCATCCGCTTTTTTACCGCTAGCGGTGTCAATCCAGTTGATAGGATATACCGGAAATCCAAACTTTTCGCCATCGCGTTTGCTTAGCTTTCCGTTTCCGTTAGGTTTTAAAATTAAAGGTAAATGAGCCCATTGAGGCATATCTTTTTCCCAGCCCAAATATTTCCATAATGCAATATGAATGGGTGCAGACGGTAACCATTCCTCGCCTCTAAAGGCATGAGAAATTTTCATTAAATAATCGTCTACCACCACCGCTAAATGATAAGTAGGCATGCCATCGGCTTTTAAAAGCACTTTATCATCAACATCGTTACTGCTAAAAGTCACTTCTCCTCTAATCATATCGGTAAAGTGAATTTGCTCGTCTTTAGGCATTTTAATCCTAATTACATGTGGCGCACCTTCTTTAATTAAACTTTCGGATGCTTCATGCGGAATTGTTAACGAGTTTCTTAATTGCTTACGGCTATTTTGGTCGTACTTAAAGTTTTCTATCACCTGGCGCTTGCACTCTAACTCTTCCGATGTATCAAAAGCGTAATAGGCAAAACCGTCTTTAACCAATTGCTCGGCGTATTGTCTGTAGATAGATTTTCTTTCGCTTTGTCGGTAAGGGCCGTATTCGCCACCAGCTCTAGTGCCTTCATCGGCTGCAATGCCACACCAATCTAAACAGTTGTAAATATAATCCTCTGCGCCTTCTACAAACCTAGTTTGGTCTGTATCTTCTATTCTTAAAATAAATTTACCGTTGTTTTGCTTTGCAAATAAGTAATTGAACAAAATTGTTCTTACTCCGCCTATGTGCAAACCGCCAGTTGGACTAGGGGCAAATCTTACTCGTACGTTATTTTCCATGTGGATACCAATTAGTAGGAAACGACATGAAATAACCATGCCATAGCCACACAAAGTTAATGTTTAAGTTTATTGGTAGGTTAAGCTAGAGTTAAATTTATAAAGCAGGGTGATGATTTTACGTTTAATTATTTTTTTTGGGCGTTTTAACACGTCTTTCGCTGTATCTTTATTTCCCTTAAAGGAGGGAAATAAAGGATGCCGCTTCAGCCGTTAACGCACTTATATAGTCCAAAAACACTCCAAAACTTTATTTCATCAAAACCCCTAAACCAGCATTGTCAGATAAAACATATTTTCCGTTTTTAAATTCGGGTGTTAAATAAGGGTTATTGGCTGTTAAAAATGGTCCGTCTAAATCGGCCCAATCGCATAGTGGAGCCAAAGCCAGGCCAGCCAAAGTAGCCACGCTAGTTTCGCTCATACAGCCTATTAAAACTTTTAAATCATTTTTTTTGGCAGCTTTAATCATTTCGGCGGCTTCGTACATTCCCGCCGATTTCATCAGTTTAATATTGATACCATGGTAAACACCTTTAGCTTTGGCAACATCTGGCAAACGCTGTACCGCTTCGTCACCGACAGTAGGAATTGGGCTGCGTTCTGTTAACCAAGCGTTGCCATCAATATCTTCTTTGGGCATGGGTTGTTCTATCAATAAAACACCTTGCTCGTTTAACCAATGTGCCATTTCTAAGCCTTGGTGTTTATCTGTCCACCCTTGGTTTGCATCTACATAAAGCGGTAATTGTGTTACTTCTCTTATGGTTTTTATCAATAGCTGATCTGTATCTCTGCCGAGTTTAATTTTTAGCAGTTTAAAATCATCAGCCAAAGCATCGTTTACTTTTTTGATGATTATTTCTGGACTATCAATACCAATGGTAAAAGTGGTGGGCGGCATCAAGTGTTTATCGGCGCCAAATAATTGGTAACAAGGGTTGTTTAAAATTTTACCTGTTAAATCATGTAAGGCAATATCTATAGCCGCTTTTATTGCGGGCACTCCGCTTTCTAAGCTATCTAGATAAGCTATAATTTCCTCCATGTTAAAAGGAAAAGTAAAATGAGATAAGTCTACTTTCTTTAAAAAACTGTTAGCAGTTTCTACACTTTCGCCCATGTAAGGCACCATAGAAGCTTCGCCTAAACCAGTATAACCTTCATAATTAATTTCTAATAAAATTATTGGGGTAGAAGTTCTAGAAAACTTTGCAATGGTAAACGGATATTTAAGTGCTAAGTGGTAAGCTTTGTGTGTGATTTTCATGGTGCTTTGTAAATATTATTTACCTTTGAATTGTTATTTTAATTTGATGCTTAGCATGCTGCTACTAGATTTTAATTTTAAAATCCGTATTGCAAATTTGCACTATTTATTAAATCAAAAGCAACCAATATTAAAATAAAAACAGCTTAATTAAAAAAAGGAATATGAAAAGTGTTAGGTTTCATGCGTTGTTAATTGGATTAGTAACACTGGTTATAGCTTCTTGTAGTAGCGGAAAAAAAGCCTTGCAAAACGGTGATTATGATAAAGCCGTATTTACCGCCATAAATCGCTTAAAAAATAACCCCAATAAGCAAAAAGCTGTTTTTACTTTGGCTAAAGGATATGATTATGCCTTAAACAGACATTTGGAGCGTATTAATGATATTAAGTTAACCAATGATATTTTTAAGTGGGAACGGATTGTTACCGAGTATCAGCAAATTAATTATTTAGCTAACGCGATTAGAAATTGCCCTGCGTGTATAGATGCTGTTCCAGATACCGAAAAATATATTTCCGAGGTGAGCGACGCCAAATACTTTGCTGCCGAAGCCAGATATAATAATGGACAGAAGTTATTAAGTCAGAATAATAGATTAGCGGCAAAACAGGCATATTTTGATTTTGAAAAGGCAGAACAACTTTACCCCGACTTTAAAAATGCACAATCTATGATTGACAGCGCTTATTTTGCTGCTGTTATTAGGGTTGTAGTAGAGCCGGTACAAGTAAATTCTCGTTTTTTTAAACTGAGTAATGAGTATTTTCAAAACAAGATTTATGAGTTTATGAAAAACTACGAGACGAGAAGTTTTGTGCAGTTTTTTACTCCAGACCAAGCCCTAGATTCAAAACTTAGATTTGACCATGTGATAACCTTAAGTTTTGACGATTTTGTTGTTGGGCAAACTTATGTGAAAGAACGCATAGAGGATATTAAACGTGATAGCATCAAAACCGACGAAACCCGAGATTCTCTTAAAAGACCAATCTATACAACAGCTGAAGGTAAATTAACCACTTTTGAGAAAAGCATTACTTCTACTGGTTTGCTAGATTTTCAGATTAAAGACATGAACGGCGTTGTGATTACCCAAGAAAAAATGCCGGGAACTTTTGTTTGGTTAGATACATGGGGCGGTTTCCGTGGAGATGAAAGAGCTTTAGCAGAACAAGACAAAGCCTTGTTAAATAGAAGAGAAAGTTACCCGCCTCCACCACAAGATATGTTTATAGAATTTACAAAGCCAATTTACAGTCAGTTAATTAGCAAGGTTAGAAATTTTTATAGTCGGTATTAAAAGAAATTTTTAAATAATTTAAAGCTGAACTATTTGCGAATTAAGAGGAGTAGCTCTGTTTTGTTTTTTTAAGTTTTGCAAGTCTGAGGTTTTTTTCATTTGCTAATCCGTAGAGACCGCTGCCCTAAACTCTACGGACAGTGAATATAAAAATAATTTGAAGCGGAAATATTTGCGAATTAAAAGCGGTAGTTTTTTTTGCGTAAAAAAATAAACCTTGGATTTTTATCCAAGGTTTAAAATTAATAATTCTATAATACAAAGTTTATACAGAAATAGACTCTTCGTAAATATTTCCAAAACCATCTACAGCTTTAACGGCTAGTATTTTTGTGTTTTGTGGTACTTTAATAAAAAACAAATGATCTGTTAGGTTAGGCTCTACCCATCCTCTTATAGAAGGTAGATCTTTTCCTAACAAGTTTTCATTTGCTAATGGATCTAAAGCCATTTTTTGAACGGGATTTCCAATTGCTTTGCCATCTGCAAAACAATTAATTTGCCAGTTTTTATCGTAATTCCAAACATTAATACATGCTTCTGTAGGGAAATCTGTTTGTTTACCTGCTGGATAAATCCTCATTTGGTGACTCTTATCTTTGCCAGTTGCTTTGTAATACCAATTGATGTTATCGCCATCAACCTCATAAACACCATAACCGTTTGGGGTGCCGTCTCCGCAGATATTTCCTGTCCACCATGCACCACAAACCGTCCCATGAACATGTTCAGTAATGTTTTTGTTAATAATTACTTCGTTAAAATGAGTATGCCCGCTCATGATATGCACTTTGTAATTTTGCAATATATCGTACAAACGCTGTCTATTGGTCACAGTGCCACCCATTTCTTCTTGAGCATTATTACGTTTATGTTGATTGGTATAAGTTGGAATGTGCAAGCTTACCACTATTGTTGAGCCAGCTTTAACATTCTTTATATCTTGTTCTAACCAACTCAATTGAGTTTCTGTAATGTAGCCGATGTATTTTTTTTGTACGCCTACAAAAAACACATCATCTAAAACGATATAATGAATTTGACCTCTATTATATGAATAGTAGGTAGGTCCAAAATGGCTTTCAAATGTTTGAGATGACCCTTCGTCGGTACGGGCATTCAAATCCATATCATGATTTCCGATGACGTTAAAAAAAGGTAATTCTGAAAAGGAAATTGCTTTTTTGTAATCAGGGAAAAGACTAAAATTATCCCAAACTAAATCTCCACAGCCAATTCCGTGTAAATAATCTTTAGGATAAGTTGTGGTTAAATTTTTTAAATCTGGTGCAGAGTGTTGAATTAGCAGATCTACATCTTTTTGATTTTGTATTTGTGTATCTGCCCAAACCACAAAGCCGTGTTTTTCATCATTTGTAATTGATTTTTCTAAATTGAAATCAGTTTGATGATTCTCTGCGCTTAAATTAATTATGCTGTAAAACTGAGCAATACTATCTTGATGAGGTATTTTATAACCTGATGGAATGGAAAAATTGACAAATCTAGCTTTAGAATTTGCGTAAAAGCTGTAAAAGCCATTGCGATCTGTAAAAACAACTAAATGACCATCTGTTACGCTAATATTGGCTATTCCCTTTCCGTTAGATTTGATATAACCTGTAAGTTTGGTTTGTTGTAATAAACTTTTTTTATCATGCTCTTTTGCGCTTACAAAAGTAGAGGCACTAAGACTTAGACCAACTAAACCTATTCCTTTTAAAAATTCTCTTCTTATCATATTAAAAAATTATTTCTCCCACCAAAGTTTAGTATTGATATCGTCTGCGCCCATACTTTCAACTGCTTTCAAATAATTGTCTCTATTATTAGAAGATACCGTAGTTGGAAATCTGAATCTTACAGGTAAAATTTGATTGTTTAACATACCAGCATTTTTAGGTAAAACAGGCAAACCTGTTCTTCTGTATTCAAACCATTGTTGGTAATCGGTAAAGAACAAAGCATAGTATTTTTGTAACATGATACGCTGTAAGGTTCCATTATAATTTGTTGATGCTGTTGTAGTTGCATTAGTAAAATAGTCTATAGGTAAAACTGCACCCCATTGTTCAACAGCGGCTTTCACCCCTTTTTCATAGGCTAATTTTGCATCAGCAGTAATTACTCCTCTTTGTGCTAATTCTGCTCTAATAAATTCTACTTCGGCATAAGTCATCACCAAACTAATCATTGGAGCTGTAGCCAAGGCAATATTAAAGTTTGAGGGCTGGAAATTTGGTGCAGGATCATTTGGAGAATAACCACTTGGAATACCTTGATAAGTATTGGTAGATGCACCAGTGACTGTTCTAGAAAATGAATTCCATTTGGCTCTTCTTGGGTCGTTAAAAGAATTTAAGTTGTCTATAAAAAACCCTCCGGTAGCTCTAAACGAAGTAAAATCTATTGCTCTACCCCAAGGAGAAACCGTAGGAGTTAAACCATTTAATTTTAGTACCGCCCCATCATTTAAATTAGTAAATATTGGGTTTGCTGTTGCATCATTAAATATGGCTACCATTTTAGCAAAAGAGCCCATCTCCGTTCTTTTAGAAACGCGTAAAAGTAATCTTAACCTTAAAGAATTTGTAAATTTTCTCCACGCAGTAATATTGTTAGCAAACAAAATATCAGTAGCGTAAATCATGGGCTTAGTAGGGTCATACAAAGTATTGGCCTTCTCTAAATCAGCTAATATTTTAGTATAAACCTCTTGCTGGGTATTAAATTTAGGCTTAAAGATTCCCTCTTCTCCTCTAGACGCTTCCTCCATTGGTATGTCTCCAAAACAATCTGTAATGTTGCTATAAATCCATGCGTTTAATGTTAACGCTACCGCTTGATAATTTACGTCTTTAGCTTTTTCTGAAGCGGTTAACATCTCTTTAACATTGCTTAACAAACGGTAGTAAGTGTTCCAAGTAGAATTGCCAGCATTTTCTGAAATATCATATCTATGTACTCCACCCGCAACACTTGGGTAAGGCAAAGCTACTTGCATAATGTCAAATGTAAAAGCATCAGCTCTTAATGTATTAAAGCCTGCGGCATCGTAAATAACAGGGTTTAATAAAGAACCTGGCGAAATTTGGCTAATTCTATTAGGATCGGTATTTATTTCTTCAAAATCTTTTGTACAAGAGAAATTGAGGATACAAAGCGAGAAAAGAGTGATTAGTATATATTTTTTAGATAACATAATTTTATAATTTAATGGTAAGGTTTAAACCAAAAGTACGTTGTGATGGTAATTGTCCAATTTCTACACCTGGTAATAAAGTAGAACCGTTTAATCCGGCAGTTTCTGGGTCAAACATTGGGAAGTTAGTAATCATGGCTAAGTCTCGGCCATAAACGCCCAAAGTAACTTGGTTAAGCTTAATTTTAGAAACTATTGATTTTGGTATGCTATATTCAAATCTTACTTCTCGTAATTTTACAAATGAAGCATCAAAACTATTAGACTCTACATTAGCTCTTCTGAAACGATCTCCATAGTAAGATGCTGGAGAAAGTTTAGAGGTGTTAGGTCTGTAAGTTCCATCGGCATTTAAAACCACACCATCGCCAATAACAAAACCTTCTTCTCTGCCAGGCAAAGTTTTGGTTAGTTTACCTTGTTCGGCCATTTTATGATGAGTTTGCGAATAAACCATGCCGCCATATTGACCATCAATCAAGAAATTGAATCTAAAGCTTTTATAAGAAAACTCATTATTGATACCGCCTCTCCAATCTGCGTAAGCATTACCAATGTATTGAATTTCTGACCCTCTAGCTGTTGTACCATTTGCATTGTAAACAATTTGACCATCAGGAGAACGTACAAATCCAAAACCATAAATATCGCCAGTTGTGCCACCTACCCTTGCTTGTAAAGTAGCATTTCCGCCATATCCAATATCTTGTCTGTCCCCAATTCCGTCTGCTAATTCTAAAACTCTATTTTGGTTTTTAGCCCAGTTAATGTTAGTGGTCCATTTAAAATTTTTAGTCTTAATTGGGTTAGCGTTTATGGAAACTTCTACACCTGTATTTCTAACTTTACCAGCGTTTAAAACCGCACTACTAAAGCCAGTTGAAAAATCTAGAGGAACCCTTAAGATTTGATCTTTAGTGAAGTTACGGTAAACAGTTACATCAGAACCGATGCGTCCATTAAATAAACTGAAGTTAAAACCACCTTCGTAACTTGTGGTGATTTCTGGCTTAAAATCTATGTTGAATAGCGTAGTTGGTGTTGAGGCTGAGCCTGAAAATTCGCTCTGACCGTAGTATTTACTGGTTAAATAAGGCTCGGTATCGTTACCTACTTGACTAACAGATAACCTTAATTTTGCAAATGAAATTTTCTTTGGAAGGTTAAAAATATCAGTTAAAATAAAACTTGTGTTAAATGATGGATAAAAGAAACTGAAGTTTTGTTGTGGTAAGGTACTGCTCCAATCGTTACGACCAGTCACATCAATAAAAATCTTTTCTTTATATGATAGAGTTGCTAATCCATAAACACTATTGACCGTTTTGTTGCTATTATTTACGGTTAAAACAGGATTACTAATTCCGTTGCTTAATTTAAACTCTCCAGGGATAATTAAACCGACTGTAGAACCTACAGAAGAGGTGGTTTTCCTTTTTAAAATATTTGCACCAAAAGCAGTATTAAATTTAAACGAACTGCTAATGTCTGTTTTATAACTTAATAAGGCATCAGAGTTTAACTCGTAATAAAATAAATTTTGTTGTCTGTAATAACCACGTTGAAAGTTTGCGGTACTAAATGGTCTTTCTGTTCCTCTATCTTCGGTACTCATATCCAAACCAGACCTAATCATTAAATTTAGTTTTGGTTTTATTTCATAAGTTGCAGATATATTTCCTACTGTTTTATAATTATTTACCGAGTTAATCATATCCTCGGCAATCAAAAATGGATTATCTATAAATCTGCTAAAAGGATGTATTTGGTCAATGTTCTCTTGCCCAATTTTCCATTTGTCTCTATACCAATTTAAGTCGATACTTGGGTTTTGAAATATCATGAAATAAGAAATAGATTGATTGTTATAACCTGTTCCTGGTAAGTTATCACTCTTTTTATTGGTGTAATTTAGTTTGGAATTTAGCTTTAGCTTATCTGAAATGGCATAGTTTAAACTTACAGCAGCAGTTAGTCTTTCAAAACCAGTGTTTGGCATTATCCATTCATTGTTAGTTTGGGTAATGGATGCCCTTGCAGAACTTTTCTCGTTTCCGCCTTCTAAAGCTACACTATTAGTTAATGTATATCCTGTTCTAAAAAAACCAGTTACATTATCCTTATAAGGAACCCACGGTCTACGCTCTGCAGATTGTTCTTGGGTAACGGGGTCGTACTGAAAATAATTTTGTCCGTTGAACTTTGGTCCATAAGCACTACTTGTGCCTCCAGTGCTAGCGCCATCAGCAGATGCTCCATAAGAATAATACAAATCGCTTGCTGGTCTAATTGCAGTTCCTGTTCCCTGTCCATATTCGTGTTGAAAATCAGGCCATTTTAATACATCATTAAAACTACTGCTAGAATTCAAACTAACTCCAAGACCTTTAGTTTTACGGGCCCCAGATTTTGTGGTTACCATTAAAGCCCCGTTAGCTGCCCTGCTTCCATACAGTGCAGCAGCACTTGCTCCTTTCAAAACAGTAATACTTTCAATATCATCTGGGTTTAAATCTGCAATGCCGTTTCCAAAATCTACTGGAATATCACCTCCTGTACCTGCGGCATATGCACTATTAGTACCAGATGAAACCAAGCCTCCGCCTACGGGAATTCCGTCTATAACAACTAATGCTTGATTACCATCTGGATTTAGCGAATTGATTCCTCTTAAAACAATACGAGTAGAATTTAATGGACCTGAGCCTGATGATAACAAACTTAAGCCAGCTACTTTTCCAGATAAGGCGCTTGCCCAATTGTTTGAACGGGAATCATTTAACTGTTCTGAAGATATATTTTGGGTTGCATAACCTAAAGACTTTTGATCTCTTTTGATGTTTAATGCTGTAACGACAACCTCATCTAGTTTGCCGATATCTTCTAATAATACTATTTGAAGACTGGCATTAGGCATATATTTTACAAATTGATTTTTAAATCCTAAATATTTAAATTCGATTAAATCTCCTGCAACAAATGTTGGTGCGTTTAAAATAAACTTACCATCAACATCTGTACTGGTAAACACTTTTTTAGCAGATACGCTAACACCTGGTAAACTGTTTCCATTTTCATCAGTTACTGTTCCTTTGATGGTACCCTGCTGTCCGTAACTCATTTTTATCGAAAAAATGAGAATAAATAGAAAAAAAAATTTTTTTGTTTGAAGTATTTTTTTGGACATTTTTGAAGAATTAATTTTCTACAAAACTATCCTTCAAAGATTATTTTAAAACAACTTAACCATTATCAATACATTAAGAATGCGGCCATTGTGATTAAGAAATTGTTGCTTAATCCATTTCTTTTTTTAACAGGGATACATTTTGTTAATGTTCCGGTTTGTAATTTAATTGAGGTTAAAGAAAATCAGCGTGTTAACCTATGATATAAACTTAACCTTACTATATCTCTGTTGAGAAATTGATTTCCTGATGCTTTTTGTTGATGCAATTTTAAATAGCCCAGTTCTAAAGCTATATTTTTATTAAGCTCTTGCTGTATTCCTATATAAATCCGATTTTGATCAAATTGATTATAGACGATGTCTTTACCGGCATTAATCATTAATTCGTCGGCTATTTTTAAAGTTGTTTGATTTTTATTTTTTTCTTCTTTTAGCTTATAAATTAACTGAAACCTTAACCTAAATCTAAAGTTAAAACTGTAGCCATCTAGTAGCTTCTCACCATCATTTTTACGTATAAATCTTTCATCTATCCTTAATCTTTGTTGCAAAGATAGTTTGTTGTTTATCCGCATGGTATAACTAAACTCTTGTACTGGCCTAATTTCTGGTACTATTAAATTTGATGTCGAGTTTGGATCTTGTGGGTTTTGTAAAGAATAAGTTAATCCAATGGCTATTTCTGTGTTGGGTTTTAAATTATAGTGTAATCTAGAGTGTATGATTAGATTATTTAATCGGTCTTTATCAAAAAACCTTCTTTCTTCGAGCTCATTATGCCAAACAAACTTTTTATTTAGCGTGAACTGATTATAATACCTAAGCCAATATAGGTTTTGGTTGATTGTAGATTTCTGCCCTAATAGACGCGTACTTGTTGTTACAAGGAATAAGAAAACCACTATAGTTGATTTCACTTTTGTTACTTTTTATGAGTGCAAATATATAAAATCTATAATATCTATGTATTAAGTAGTATAAATATATTTACAGTAGAACTAGATGTTTAATTTATCCACGAAACAACCATGAAGCCTCAAATAATCCAACAAAAAAAGCCGCTTTTTTTACAAAGCAGCTTTTTAATATTTTACAATTACTTCACGTTAAACTTAGCTTTTAAGTCTGCAATGGTAACCTCAAACTCTCCAGGTTCTACTACCCGTTGGCTGGTGTAATTGATGAACGAAAGTTCATTTTTACTTAATTTAAACGTTACGGTTTTAGTTTCGTTAGGTTTTAAATTAATTTTTTGGAAACCTTTTAAGCGTTTAACATCTGGCGTAATGCTTGCATAAATATCTGATAGGTATAAATCTACCACTTCTTTACCCTCTCTTTGGCCAGTATTGGTTACCTCTACAGTTACGGTTAGCTCGTCATTTTCAGAAATTTCTTTTGCGCTCAACTTTAGATTACTGTATTTAAAAGTGGTGTAGCTTAAGCCAAAACCAAATTCAAATTGGGGGTTATAATCCGCATCGTAATTATAAACACCTTCTACTACACTGCGGCTTTCTGATGGTTTGTGATTATAATTAACTAACGAGTTTGGAAACTTTGGATAGTTAAAAGGTAATTTACCCGATGGATTAACACTGCCATATAAAACATCTGCCAATGCATCTCCACCAAAATTACCGGGAAGGTAAGCCATTAAAATTGCTGTTGTAGCAGTTTCGAATTTACTGATGATCCGTGGTCTGCCTTCGTTTAAAATTAGAACTACAGGTTTCCCTGTTGCGGCTAATTTTTGTGCAAATGTGGTTTGCATTTCTGATAGGTATAAATCGCTTAAATTACCGGGTGTTTCTGTGTATGAGTTTTCGCCAAGACAAAGTACAATTACTTCTACATTTTTAGCGGCAGCAATGGCTTCGTCCATTTTGTCTGCATATTCTTCAAAATACTTACCATCCATTTTGTAGCTAACACCGGGTATAAATTGAGCGCTAGCGCCTACTTTATTCTGTATTGCTTCAACAATGGTGTTATACTTATCCGCAAATTCGGTTACTTTTTCACCTTGCCAAGAGTAGCTCCAGCCACCATTTAAGGTACGCATAGAGTTTGCATTTGGACCAGTGATTAACACTTTAGTTTCCTTTTTTAAAGGAAGAATATTATTGCTGTTTTTTAATAATGTGATAGATTCTGCTGCTGATTGATATGCTGCTTGTTCAAATTCTTGGCTACCAAATTTTGGATAATCTTTGAAATTGGTAACTGGCGTTTCAAATAAACCCAATTGATACTTTAAAGTTAAAATGCGTGTAACGGCGTCATCAATTCTGCTTTGTTTTACTTTACCTTCTTTTACTAAAGCAATTAAATCATCACAAAAGGGCTCATACTGGTAAGCAATCATAGACATGTCTATACCGGCATTAATAGCCATCATCACCGCTTCTTTGTTAGATGCTGCTACCCGATCCCGATTATATAAGTTTTCTATATCACCCCAATCAGTTACTACTAAACCTTTAAATCCTAATTCTTTTCTTAACAACGTAGTTAATATATCGTAACTAGCGTGTACTGGCATTCCGTTTACTAAGCCAGAATTAATCATGATGGTGTGTGCACCAGCATCTATAGCCGCTTTAAAAGAAGGTAAGTGATAATCGCGAAGGGCTTGATCTGAGATATACGCTGGTGTGCGGTCTTTGCCAGATGCCGCAACTTGATAACCTAAAAAATGCTTCAAGCAAGAAGCCACATGAAATGGATCTGAAACGTTATTATCATCACCCTCGTAACCTTTTATGACTACCTTTCCAATTTCTGTGGTTAGGTACGGGTCTTCTCCGTAGGTTTCCCAAATACGTGGAAAACGAGGGTCTGGTCCTAAATCTAAAACAGGAGAAAAGTTCCATGGAATTCCGCTAGCTCTAGTCTCGTAAGCGGTTATTTCGGCGCCTTTTTTAATTAAATCTAAATTTCTTGATGCTGCTTGTCCAATTTGCTGAGGAAAAAATGTTGCTCCTGCGGTGTATGTTGTGCCATGAATAGCGTCTATACCATAGATAACAGGAATATTTAAACGACCAGAGCCTTCTTTCTGAATTTGAGAAATAATTTGATACCAAACCTGCGGTGTACGGGCTCTGTTATTTGCTGTATTTAAAACCGAGCCTATTTTGTATTTACCAAAAGCTTGTTGCATAGCTACAGGGTCTAGTACTACAGGTTCTTCACTTGTAAAGCGATCTTTCCCTTTGGTAATTACGTCTAAAGTTATTTGAGCCATTTGCCCTACTTTTTCTTCTAACGTCATGCTTTGAAGTAAGGCATTAACCTTTGCCTCGGTTGTAGAAATTACTACTTTATTTTGAGCTTTACATGCAGAGGCTGTACTAAAAGCTATAATAATAAGCCAGCTATAAAGGTGTGATTTTTTCATTTAATTAATTTAATACGTTTAATATTTAGACTTGCTAAGTGCGTTAACGATGGCAGTGGATACCGGCTTGTGGCTAATGCCTGTGCAGTATGAACGTACAGCGTGTTATCCCGATAGCTATTGGGACGCCATCAAAAATTTTAAAAGAGTAGGGAATGTTATTTAACAAACCCTAAACTTACCAACCAATCTTAAAATCTTATTGATATACTCTAATATAATCTACTTCCATGGTTGCGCCTGTTACCGCTGGGTCTATTGCTCCTGCAAAATTACCACCCATGGCTACATTCATAATGAAAAAGAAGTTTTGATTAAATGGAATTGCTGATGAATTGGCAACAATATGAACCGTTTCTCCATCAACAGTCATTTTAATGCTACTTGCCGACCACTCTAATCCGTAAATATGAAACTGGGTGGTAGCGTTAGAAATTGTTTTTGTACCACCGTTTGCATTTCCGCCAGAACGACCGGGGTAATGTAGCGTGGCATATATTTTATTTAAATCTCTACCCAAGTGTTCCATAATATCTATCTCTCCACAGGCAGGCCAGTTTACTGTGTTGATGTTGCCGCCTAGCATCCATATTGCAGGCCAAGAACCTACTCCACTTGGTACTTTGGCTTTAATTTCTACTCTTCCGTATTTAAAATCAAACTTATCTTTGGTTAATAACCTTGCCGAAGTGTATGAGCTTCCACTAAAATTTTCTTTTAGTGCTTTAATTTTAAGAATTCCTGCCTCAATAATTACATTTTGTGACCTGTTGGTGTAATACTGCGACTCGGCATTTCCCCAGCCATTACTTCCAGTTCCAATATTGTAACCCCATTTATTGCCGTCTGGAGCGCCAGCGATATTAAATTCGTCTGACCAGACTAAAGTATTGCCCGTTCCCGTAAGAACAGTTACTTGTACATTTGCTGTTTTTTTTAGGGTTAAACCCGAGTTACTTATTGCAGTAACACCTACAGTGTAGGTACCAGTTTGGTTGTATTGATAGGTAACAGTTCCGTTTGTTCTAGTTTGTACAACCCCATTTCCAAATTCATAATCGTATGTAACGGCATTTGTTGCAGTTGCTACAAAGGCAACTTCGCCAGTACCATTTGTACTGGCTGTTGCGCTTATTGTTAAATCTGTTGGAGCTACTTTAGTATTAGCGCCCTCGCTTCCGGCTTTTTTACAACTAACTGTAGTTATAAATAATAGTAAAGCAAAGATGTCTATTTTAAAATTTCTCATTTTTATATTTTAAGGCTTAACAGTTAATTTTTGATACCAAGCGTTACCATCTGCACCAATATTTCTAAGGTTTATTGTGGTTGATGTTACCGAGATAATCTCGTAAGTTACTCCGCCGGTGCCAAAAACAATGATTCCATTACCTGGTACGGCAAACTGAATGCGAGTAGAATTTGATGCCGTAGAACTTGATGTAGCATTAGAGAAACCTAATTTTTTACGACCACCAGTATTGATAGCGTAAGAACCATCACCACCACTAAAACCATAAAATGATGTAGCGGCACCAATAGAAAATGAGGCTCCTTTGTTATTTACTGTCATGTATATATTATTGGTAGCATCTTTTTCGAAAGTAACCTCGTCATCATAAGCGAAAGGTTCGCGTTGATTTGGAGTTGCAGAATAATAATTTGGGAAAAAAAGATCTGGAGCGCCCACACCAAAGTGACCATCGGTAGCTTTATCAGATATCCAAATTTTTGTAGAACCGCCTGTTAAAGCAGTTAAAATGTTAACTGGGATTTGAAAATCTACAAATACCCGAACCTTTTTGCTTGTGGTAGAGGTTAAACCACCTGTACCAATTGCATTAACAGTAATGGTATAGTCTTTTGTGCCAGGCTCTGTGTATTTATGCTTAATGTTGCCTGAAGGAACAATTTCTGAGATTCCATCGCCATAATCTACCTTATAAGTAATTACATTACTTGCAGTAGAAGTAATAGAAACTTCACCTGTACCATTACCTGCTGGGGCAGCCGTTGTTGCGCCAGTAATTAGTGTAGTTAGGGTTACGTCTTTTGGTGCTACTAGTTCGCCAAAAGAATACTCCTCTTTTTTACAAGCACTTAATAAAGTGCCTACAAGAAGAAAAATTGCTATGATTGTTTTTATATTTCTTTTCATGATTTTAATTTTTAGAGATTAATTCAATGTGATATCATCAAAATAATAGGTAAAGTTTGCAGAACCATCGCCCATTGTACCTAAATCAAATATCCAAACAATTTTATCGTAAGTACCACCGGGTATTGCGCTATAATCAACCGTAAGCTCTTCCCAAGCATTTGCAGTGGTAGTAGTTACTTCTCTTTCAAAGAATTGTCCTCCATTCAAAGAATTTTCTACTTTAAATAAAAGCTTTGCGCCTACTCTTGGAGAAAACACCTTTATTTTAAAGGTCTTCCTAGTAGAAAAGTTGATAGAGTTTGTTAATACGATGGAACTACCAGCATAAACTTCGCCGGCTCCCTTTACCATTTTAGCAACCTTACTACTTGTATTTATTCCACTTGCACTTGGGTTATTCACTAAAGTTACTACACCGCCTGCAAAATCGCCAAAGGCATAAGTGAATTTAGTAGATTGGAAATCTATTGGTAAACCTAAATATTCTGGTGTCACATTAGTTGTTAAAAAAGTAACATCATCCCAGTAGAATACTTTCCCGCTTCCAGCGGTAAGAAAATCGAAGAAAATTGAAGCCATGGTGTAGTTATTAGCCAAATTTATACTAGCTGTACCTACTGATGGTGTAGAGAAATCAAAAATTAAAGTCTCCCAAGTATTTGCAACCGAAGTCACGGCTTCTGTTTCTACAGATTTTGTATTGTTGGTGTGGTCTTCTACTTTTAAACGCACTTTAATACCTGCCGCGGGCGAGTAAACTCTAACACTCATTTGCGTTTGTGTAGACGAGAACGGTGTTTTAGCATTAAAGCGACTGCCTATTGTAGTACCTGCCCAAACTTCTGCACCCGTAGGTTTAGTTGTTTTAGCTACTTTATTAGCTCCTCCTGCTGGATCTGCAACCACATCAATTGTACTAGCATTTCCAAAATCTGTAACAGCATAATTAACACCTGTTTGATCAAAGGTTACCGGTAAACTTAAAACACCAGTTGGAATTTGATTAGTTAATCTAATATCATCAAATAACCATGTAAAATTTGCCGAACCATTACCCATTATACCGTTATCAAAAATCCAAACTAGCGTATTGTAGTTGTTCGCCGTGTTAATGGTACGATAATCAAAAACCAAATCTTCCCATTGGTTAGCAACGGTGGTTAACACTTCTTTTTCAAAATTTTGACCAGGATTTGCAGAGTTTTCTACTTTTAATAAAACTTTAGCGCCCACACGTGGAGAATAAACTTTCATTCTGAAAACTTTATTGGCTGAAAAGTTAATGTTTTCACCTAATCTTAATGTAGTTCCACCATAAGTTTCACCAGCATTTTTAATCATTCTAGCAACTTTTGCAGTCGTGTTAATTCCAGAAGAGTTAGGGTTGTTTATTACTGTAGCATTACCTCCCGCAAAATCACCAAATGCGTAATTAACTGAGTTTGACTCAAAAGTAAGTGGTAATAAAACAGGATCTACAATGGTAATAACCTTAGTTGCCGTAGTTGTAGCGGCGCCACCGCTTAGCGCAACAACTCTAATGGTATATGTACCAGTTGCAGCATAAGTAAACTCTTTGGTTTCGCCTTCTAAAAAAGTAACTGGTACTTGATTAGGGTTTTGGCCATAAGTAACTCTAAACATAGTTTCGAAATCGGCTGTAGCAGAAACCCTAACCTTAAAATTGTTTGCGGGGTCTATGGTCGCTGTTACCACTAAATTTTCAGGCGCCTTAAAAGATACCGTTAAAGGCTGCGTTGCTTCTGTGGTTTTTCCACTAGCGTTATAAGCTACTATTTTAACGTTAAAAGTACCTTCTGCATATTTATGCTGTGTGTTTCCACCCGGCTTTACTTTAGCAGGGATTGTTGTGGCATCGCCATAATAAATATCATAAGCAGTAGAACCTTCACCATTTGGCGTTATGGTTACCAAGCCGGTATTGTCTTGAGTAATTTCAAACAAGGCACTTAACTTAGCTGGTGCACTAGAATTTTGCACAAAAGATATGTCTTCGTATGTTTTCTTGCATGCCCCTATTACCACCGTAATAAGGATTATGCTTAATATGAATTTTAATTTTTTCATTGCCTTAAGGTTTAATTATAGTTAGGGTTTTGAGTCAAGCCAGAAATATCAACTTCTCTTTGAGGGATCGGAAAAACCTCGTTTTTGCCAGTCACAAATCCAGTAATTTTACCAGGAGCCTGACCAGTACGAACTAAATCAAAAAAGCGATCGCCTTCCATGGCAAGTTCTAATCTGCGCTCGTCCCAAATGGCTTGGCGCAAAGAGGTACCAGTAAGCGTAATGTTAGTTGCCGTGTTGTTAAAGGCTCTTTGGCGCACTCTGTTTAAATAAGTTTGCGCTTTAGCTTCATTAGGTGCAGTAGCTCTATTGTTAGCCTCTGCCGCCATTAATAAAACATCAGCAAATCTGATTGTACGGTTATTGTTTAAGTAATTTAACTCAACCTGACCAGAGGTTTCTCCCTTACGTGGTAAGTACTTTTGGTTATATAAACCGGTACTTCTGTAAGGAGCTACTTGATAGGTAATGCCAAATTGAGGATTAGTCGTTTTATAAGCTTCTATATCTAATACGGTTACTGCTTTACGTGTATCACCAGCGGCATAAGCATTTGCTAAGTTTTGCGTAGGTAAATTTGTACTCCATCCTTGTCCGTAAGGACTTGTACCTGTTAAATTTCTGATTCCGCAAATTTGTACCGCTAAATTGCCTTGTCCACGACCTGGATTGCTCCAATCATAAAAAGGACTTAAATTAGAATATTGAATTTCGAAAACTGATTCTGTGCCATTTTCGCCACTTGCTAAAAATATATTTGCAAAGTTTGGAACCAAACTAAAAGGGCCAGTAACTACATTTTCTAACATAGAAGCAGCCTCTGTAAATTTACCTTGGTAGATATAAGCTTTACCTAATAATGCCTGTGCCGCATATTTAGTCACTCTTCCTTTTTGGATGTTATTTGTAGGTAAAACAGCAATTGCTTTGGTTAAATCGGCTACTATTTGATCGTAAACTTGTTGTTTAGTAGACCTAGTTAATCCTTTGGAATCACTAACAGATAATCTTTTATCAATAAAGATAGGCACACCCCCAAAAAACCGCACTAACTCAAAATAGTAATAAGCTCTTAAAAAATAGATTTCTCCGTAAAGCGCATCTTTTCCTGTGAAAGTTAATTTAGCTTTGTTTTCTTCTAAATAGTTTACACGATTAATACCTTCGTAGCAAGCTCTCCAAATTTCTGTTAGGTTTTCATTGTTAGAAACAACTTGATAATCATCAATTTGTTGGAAACCAATTTGATCTGTTGCGTTTTCTCCACCAGATACCGAGTTGTCTGAGGCGATATCTCCAATTACTGGAGTGGCCCATAACCACTGTAAAGGCGAGTAACATCCAATTACCATTTTCTGATAATCATCAGTTGTTTTTAAATAATCATCTGCTGTGATTAAATAGTCGTCTTTTGGACTATAATCTATAAACTTTTCACAGCCCGTATTGATTGATAGTAAGAAAAGAAGAGCTAGTATATATTTTATATTTTTCATCTTTTTATAAATTAAAATTTAATATCTAAACCCATTGAAAATGTTCTTGCTTGTGGATAAGATGCTCTATCTAAACCAGAATCTAAAATTCCACCTGATATTTCAGGATCGAAACCAGAGTATTTAGTAAACGTATAAGCATTTTTAACCTGTGCATATAATCTGAAACGAGAGATTACTTTGCTTTTTAATAAAGATTCTGGTAAGGTATAACCCAACTGAATGTCTTTAATTTTAGCAAAAGAACCATCCTCTACATATCTGCTAGAAACTCTAGTATTCACGTTTGCATCTGTAAAAGTATAACGAGGGTTATTTGGATTGTTAGTACTTCCTTCGCCTGTCCATCTAGCTAAAACACCACGGTATTTATTAGTCATGGCAAGGTTTCTTTCATAAGCTCTATAGATATCATTTCCAAAAGACGCATAAATGAAAGTATTAAAGTCGAAGCTTTTGTAGTTAAACCCTAAGCTGTAACCCATCGTAAAATTAGGGAATGGATCTCCAATGTTAGTTCTGTCTAAATCATTAATTACACCATCTAAATTTGTATCTGCAAATTTAATATCGCCTGGTTTAGCGTTAGACTGCGTAGGACTAGTTGCAATTTCTGCTTGGTTTTGGAATAAACCAATAGCTTGGTAACCGAAGAAATAACCCGGAGTAAAGCCTTTTTCAAAACGAGATACGTTTTGAGTAGGAATTCCGTAAAATCCACCATCTATTCTACCGCCATTGGTTTCGGTTACTTCGTTTTTAGCTGTTGTAAACGTAACGTTGGCTGTAAATTTTAAGTCTTTAGTAATATTGTCATTATATCCTAAATTCAAATCAATACCTTTTGTACTGGTTGTACCAATATTAGCAAACGGTGATGCGGCAGTACCTAGATATAATGAAAGCGTAGGGATAAACAATAAACCATCTACATTCTTTTGAAAATAATCTGCTGTTAATGAAAACTTGTTTTTGTAAAAAACCAAATCAAAACCTACGTTCAACTGCTTTTGACGTTCCCAAGATAAATCTTCATTTCTAAAAGAGCCTATAGTTGCGCCGATTAAAGTAGGATCGTTACCAAAAGTGTAACCTGAGTTTTGACCTAATCCATAACTGTAAATATCAGTTGAGATTCTTTGTACTTGGCGTTGTGCGTTATCATTACCTGTAACCCCATAACTACCTCTAATCTTTAGAAAATTGAAAAATTCTGATTTAAAGAAGTCTTCTGATGAAACTACCCATCCTAAAGAACCTGCGTAGAAGTTTGCAAAGCGATTGTTTCTACCAAACGTGGTTGAACCATCTCTACGGCCAGAGAATGATGCTAAATATTTTTCTTTGTAATCGTAATTAACCCGACCAAAGTAAGACATATTTCTATTTTCGTATTGGAAAGAACCCACACTTAAACCAGAGTTTGGGGCAACACCAGTTGCAGAAGAAATATCTGCATAGTCCCAAGAGTTAAACGGTACGTCTTGTCTAGAGCCGTTAATAGAATTTCCAGTAACTTTAGCTAAAGAATAACCACCTAATACATCAAAGGAATGATCTTCAGCTACTTTAAAATTATAGTTAGCAAAGTTTTCGAAAGTGAAGTTGTAATAAGTGGTTTTGAATTCGTTTACATTGTTATTAGAACCTGGACGAGCATTACCTGTAGCATCTAACGTTGAATTGATATGAGCTGCTCCATAATAAACTAAAGGATTAAAGCTTTTGCCTGTTACGTCCGTATTGGTGTAGCCATATCTAGCTGTAACTTTTAAATTCTTTAAAATATCGTATTGCGCTTCTAACTTACCATAAAGCTTATTAGTGTTAGATTCGTTATAAGTGTTTTCTAGCTGAGTAAGTGGATTAAATATTTCTGATAAAATATTATTACTTACCGAGTAAGTACCTACTGTATTAGGAACATTATTAAAGATAGGCGCAGTTGGGTCAAAGTTTAAAGCATTTGATAAAACACTGTTGATTGAATTTTCTGGAACACCAGCACCTTTAATATTTACAAAACTTGTGTTAGCAATAAATCTTAATTTTTTGCTTAAGCTTAAAGTTAAGTTTGCTGTTCCATTTGTTCTGTTAAAATAAGATTTATCGCCACCACCAACAATACCGTCTTGACCTAAATAACCAGCAGAAACAAAATAGTTAATGTTTTCGCTACCACCTTTTGCGTTTACATTATGGCTTTGCATTCCTGCGTTTTTAAACACTTCATTTTGCCAGTTAGTACCAACACCTAAAGTAGATAAATTAGGGAAAATGATGTTTCCACCAGCAGCTACACTTCCTTCATTGATAATAGCGCCATATTCTGATGCGTTTAAAACACCAATAGTATTAATAACCTGTTGAATACCGTAGTTACTGCCATAGCTGTATTGTGGTTTTTGGTTTTTTTGGCCACTTTTGGTGGTTACTACAATTACTCCGTTACCACCTTTAATACCATAAATGGCAGTGGTGGCAGCATCTTTTAATATGCTAATAGATTCTATATCAGCAGCAGAAATTGCGTTTAAATCATCTAAAGATTGGATAGAACCATCCACAACCACAATTGGGTCGTTACCAGAGTAAGAAGGAATACCTCTAATTAAAACGGTAGGCTTTGCTCCTGGCGAACCTGGAGATATTACTGTAACTCCAGAAGCCCTACCCTGTATAGCGTCTTCTGCTCTTACTGGATTTAGTTTCTCAATGTCGGCGCCTTTTACCGTAGAAATAGCTCCCGATATTTTAGTTACTTTTTGCGTACCATAACCAACAACAACTACCTCTTGTAAGTTAGTCTTGTCTTCTTTTAAGGTTACAACAAAATTTGTTTTACCATCAACTTTAATTTCTTGGGTAATGTACCCAATGTATGAAAACACTAAAGTTTGATTTGTAGAAGATGTAGCGGTTATGCTAAACTGGCCGTTAACATCTGTTTGGGCGCCAATAGTGGTTCCTTTGAGTCCAATGCTTACACCCGGAAGTGTGATACCAGTTTCGTCTTTAACGGTACCCGTAATTTTTAAACCCTGCGCTTTTACAGCAACGGTAGAAAAAATTAAAAGCATAAGAAAAAATAATGTAGTTTTTCTTTTCATGTAATTTTAATTAGTTAGTAATTGGTTGTTGTAATTTTTGGCAATTAGAGAATAGCTATAAAATCACAATACAAAAGTATAATGACGAGGGGTTTGCTCAAAACAATTTACTACTAACAAAACCATACATAATTATGGTTTGTTTGCCTAAGGCATGTTTTGTGGTACTACAATACTACTACAAGTCATCAAAATCACCGTCAAGAATAATTTTTTGTAAAGTATTGGGCAAATCTGTGGTGATCAAATCAAAACCCATTTTTAAGGCCAATTTCATTTCATTTACTTTATTCAATGTCCAAATATTGGTGCTTAAGTTTAGTTCTTTAGCTTGGTTAAACCAGGCAAGATTTGTTTGGTAAGCTTTTAGGTTATAGTTTATTCCAGAAATACCTACCTCTTTTAGGTAAAATGGATTTTTATCTCCACCTAAATATTGTGTCTTAATAGCAGCATTTAGTTTCCCAATTAGCACCAGCAACTCTAAATTAAAACAGATAATGGTTATGATATTTTCTGCTTGATAGCTTTGAATGGTATCAGTTACTTGTATTGCTAATTGATTTAAATAGATAAGGTCTTTACTTTCAGTTTTAATTTCGCAATATAGTTGGCATTTGGGCACAATTTTAAGACCAATTGAGACAAAGTCTACAAAAGTAGGGAGCATTTCTCCGTTTACAAGTGTATAATTACTCAGGTTTTTAAATAGGGTTTTCTCTATATTAATATGGTGAAAGCTTATATTGTGGTTAATTACCAAGACATTATCTTTTGTTAACCTCACATCAAACTCGGTTTGAAAATAACCCATTTCAAAACTTTTATTTAAGGCAGCTAAAGAGTTTTGTGGAAGATTATAGTCTTTCCAAGCCCCTCTATGAGTAATTATTTTACTGCTTAAATTTTTTTTCATGTAATTAAAATATAAATTGCTTTCCGTAATCTAATTTGGATTCAAAACAACACATCAAATAAACCATTTATAGTTTAATTTGTAATAACTAATACGCATAAACCTTACTGCCGATTTAAATTATAGATGAAGAAATTATCATTATTCTTATTGATCTTCTTTAGCTTATCTGCCGTCAAAGCTCAGATTGGGATACCAGAAGTGCAAAATTTTTCTTCTACTGTTTATAAAGGAGGCACCCAAAATTGGGCCATTTCTCAGGATCAATTGGGGGTAATGTATTTTGCCAATAATGAAGGGCTACTATCATACAACGGTAGATACTGGAAACTATACCCTTTACCTAATAAAACAGTAGTAAGATCCGTAAAAATTGCTAAGGACGGTAAAATTTACATTGGCGCCCAAGACGAGCTTGGCTATTTCTATCCCAACGAAAACGGAATATTAGAATTTCACTCTTTAAAAAGTCTAATTCCAGAAAAAGAACGAAAGTTAGAAGATGTTTGGGAAATAGTTTTAGACCAAAAAGATGTTTTTTTTAGAACCACCGCTAAAATATTACACCTTAAAGATGGTGTCTTTAACATCTACAAAAGTAAAGGAAGTTGGGAATATTTAGGAGAAGTAAACGATAAAATATACGCTCAAGATAATCAGTTTGGTTTGTTGCAATTAAATAATCAAACGTGGGAGTTAATCTTAAATCAAGACGCATTAATCAATACTTTAATAACAGCCATCCTTCCCTATCGGGATGATAAAAAACTAATTACCACCAACAAAAGCGGACTATTTACACTAGACAATCAAAGCATTAAGCCTTTAGAAACCATTAATAACACTCTTTTTAAAAGCATAAGAGTATATGATGCCATTACGGTTAACCAAGAATTGTACGCTTTAGCAACAGTATCTGGCGGTTGTATAATTATCAATCATCAAGGAGAAATTATTCAGCAGTTCTCTACTCAAGATAATTTACAAAAAGATAATTTAAGGTGTGTTTTTCAAGATAAAAACCAAAATATTTGGCTAGGCTTGGACGACGGTATAGACCTAATCGCTTTTAACAATGCCGTAAAATATATTTATCCAGACCAGGCTAAACAAATTAGCAGCTATGCCACAGCAATTTTAAACAATCAACTTTTTATGGGTACCTCTATTGGTGTTTTTAAAACAAATTTAAGCCCAAATGTTAAAGATTTTAGTTTTTCTAAATCCACTTTTTCAGAAGTTGAGGGCACCCAAGGCCAAATTTGGAATTTAAACATTATCAATAAAAATTTAATTGTATCACATGAGGAAGGTGCAATCGAGATTAAAGAAAAAGGAGTTAATAAGCTATATCATTATCCGGGTACTTGGATGTTGCAGCCCTTGTCATTATTTTATCCCTCCAAAGAAATTATTGCCGGTACTTATAGCGGTTTACAAGCCATCAATTACGAAAATGGAATTTATACAAGTACCGGCAACATTACAGATTTTAACGAGTCTTTAAGGTTTATTGTATATGATAATAACCTCAATACGGTGTGGGCATCGCATCCTTATCGTGGTATTTTTAGTTTTAAGCTTTCTGCGGCAAAAAACAAGGTAGTGGAGACTAAAATTTATGCAAAAGACAATGGCTTGCCATCTAGTTTAGGGAACTATGTGGCTAAAATAAAAAACAGAATTGTAGTAGCCACCATAAAAGGCTTGTACGAGCTTGATCAGAAACAACAAAAATTTATTCCTTCGCCAAGTTTGTTTCAAATATTTGGCAATACCCATTATCAATATCTTAAAGAAGACCAATACGGTAACGTTTGGTTTGTTAGCGATAAAAAGGTTGGTGTTGTAGATTTTAACAGGAAAGAGAATAATAAAAACTATTCGGTAGTTTACTTTCCCGAGCTTTCTAACAAAGTTGTCGCCGGTTTTGAGAATATCTATCCTTACAATAACGAAAACATTTTTATTGGCGCCAATAAAGGACTCATACACATCAATTACCTTAATTATTTAAAAAACATAAAACCTTTAGGAATAAATCTAACGCAGGTTAATTTACTAAACGGAACAGATAACGTCATTTTTGGAGGTTATTTCATCAATTCCAGCATCATTAGCAAAGAACAAGATTTAGATCACATCCTCGATTTAAATTATAAAAACAACTCCCTGCATTTTGAGTACGCAGCCAGTTTATATGAGCAACAAAATAACATAGAGTTTAGTTACCGTTTAGATGGTTTTGATAACGATTGGTCGGTGTGGAGCGGCAAAAGCGAGAAAGATTATACCAATTTACCCTACGGAAAATATACCTTTAAAGTAAAGGCCAGAAACAATTTAGGGAACTCATCTTTGCCTGTAGCCTACAGTTTTACCATTAACCCGGCTTGGTATCAAACTTGGTGGTTTTATCTTTTCTGCTTATTATTAATAGTCTTTTTCATTTATTTATTAATAGAAAGACAAAGTAAAAAATACCTTAAAGAGCAAGAGTATTTAAAGAAAGAGTATCAGCTAGAGCGAGAGCATAACGAGAACGAAATTGTAAAACTGAAAAACGACAAGCTAGAAACCGAAGTAAACTTTAAGAACAAAGAACTGGCCACCGTAACCCTACACTTAATGCAGCGGGGTAAGTTAATTTCTAGAATTAAAGAAGAGCTTTTACCCATTGTTAAAACAGAAAACATAGACGAAAGCCCAGAAGAGTTTAAGAAAATTTTAAGTCTCATTAACGACGCCGAGCGAGCAGATGGCGACTGGGAACATTTTGCCATCCATTTTGACCACGTACACTCTAACTATTTAGCCAAGTTAAAGGAGAAAATACCAGCGTTAAGTGCTAACGATTTAAAGCTTTGCGCCTATTTAAAAATGAACCTAGCTTCTAAAGAAATTGCCCAATTAATGAGCGTTAGCGTAAGGGCGGTAGAGGTAAGCAGGTACCGTTTGCGTAAGAAATTAGAGGTAACACCAGAAACCAATCTATTTGACTACCTGATAGAAATAACCAGCTAAATTTTTTAAAATAATGAGGAGCGGAACTTTGTGCAAGTAACCACCGATAGTCCCGCTGTACATTCCGCTTTTTGCATTTTTAAGGTCATGCAAAAGAGCTCATTGCCATCGGGGCTATAAATAAAGGGGGCATTTGCTTTCTAAAGCCTTTGAGGGTATTCTGAATTTATTTCAGAATTTTAATCTGCTTTACTAAATATTTTATTATCCGCATAAAAAGTCCCAAACGGAATTAAAGAAGCGGCTAACGCTAAAAGTGTGACTAAAATGCTCCACTTTTTTGTAAAGGCGACTTTCAATACCAGAAATACGTAAGCTATAAACAAAACTCCGTGAAACATACCAACCACGTAGTTTGGCTGTGGCATCATATATTTATATTTCAAAATCATAGTAAGGCCCAAAAGCAGGAAAGAACAACCTTCTAAAAATCCCACTATTCTTAATTGTCCTAAAGAAGTTTTAATAAGTTGTTGCATGGATATGTGTTGAAAGTTTGTAAGTCTAAAAACAGTACAAAATTTAGGCTAATAAAGTTTTGTTGAGTTTGTCAATTTGTATAAACCTACACGCTAAAGACATTTAGCCCTTTTTATTATTTAATTTTTTTGAAAAGTTCTAGTAAAACCTCTGGCTCATTGGTAGTAATAAAATCGAGCTTATTTTCTAGAAAAAAGCCCATAAGTTGAGGATCATTTACGGTCCAAACATTTAAAGTAAGACCAAGCTTTTTAGCGTCTCCAATCCAATCTTTATTTTTATTAAAGTCGGCAAAATGATAGTCTAATCCGGTTAAGCTATCAGCTTTTATCGTTTCTGGACTTTTATCACCATTAAGATATTGTGTAGTTGCTTTTGGATTTAATAGATGTATGACCTGAAGCATATAATAGTCGAAACTGATATAAGTTACCATTCGCTCTGCTTTAATTTCTTTAATTGTTGCTAAAACCTTTTTAATAATTTTTTCTGCTCTTTCTTTGCCCAAGTCGGTAGGTTTTATTTCGCACACCAGTTGAGTTTGTTTATTGTTTTCTAAACCAGCTAAAATATATTCCCTTAAAGTGGGTAGTTTTTCTCCGTTAGAAAGTTTAAACTTTTCTAATTCGGCATAAGTGGTTTTTTTTACAGGTAATTTATTAAAGTTAGGGTCGTGATTAATAATCAGTGAATCATCACTTGTCATTCTGATATCAAACTCAGAATCGGCGCAACCTAATCTGATTCCTTCTTTCAAAGATGCAATAGAATTTTCTGGAAAATTATTTGCTTTCCAAGCACCTCTATGGGCTACTACGGTGTTATTGGCAAAAGTGATTTTTTGTTTTAAAGTGCTACAAGATATTAGGGTTATATAAATAATACTAATAATTAGCTTGCGCATTTTTTATTTTTTGGAGGATAAATATTTATTAAGAAAAACAAACATCAAAAAAAATCCCCATTCTTTTTTAGAATGAGGATTTAATAACAATTATTTAATTTTTTATTGATTTACAAATCTCTTCCCATTTACTTTACGTTCTTGTTCTGTTAAGTAGATTTTACGTAAACGGATGCTTAACGGGGTAACCTCAATATATTCATCAGCCTGTATATATTCCATACATTCTTCTAAAGAGAATTTAATGGCTGGTGAAATACGAACGTTATCATCAGTTCCAGAAGCTCTCATGTTTGTTAATTGCTTTCCTTTTGTGATGTTAATCACTAAATCACTGTCGCGAATGTGCTCACCTAAAACCTGACCTTCATAAATATCAACGCCTGGATCTACAAAGAAACGTCCTCTATCTTGCAATTTATCAATTGCATAAGCAGTGGTCATTCCCTTATCCATAGAAATTAAAACGCCGTTACCGCGACCAGGAATTGTACCCTTCCAAGGCTCATAAGCTTTAAAACGGTGAGCCATAATGGCTTCTCCGGCAGTAGCGGTTAATACGTTGTTACGTAAACCTATGATACCACGAGCAGGGATTTCAAATTCTAAATGCTGTAAATCACCTTTAGGTTCCATAATCAATAACTCACCTTTACGCTGAGTTACCAACTCGATAACTTTACCAGAAACTTCTCCAGGTACGTCAACAATTAAAGTTTCTACTGGCTCACATTTAACACCATCAATCATTTTAATGATTACCTGTGGCTGACCAACTTGCATTTCGTAACCTTCGCGGCGCATGGTTTCGATTAAAACCGACAAGTGAAGAATACCACGACCATAAACCAAATAAGCATCTGGCGAGTCTGTTTCTACTACTCTTAATGCTAAGTTTTTCTCTAACTCTTTATGTAAACGCTCACGCAAACGTTGAGAAGTAACAAATTTACCTTCTTTACCAAAGAAAGGAGAATTATTGATGGTAAACAACATATTCATTGTTGGTTCATCAATAGAGATTACTTCTAGTTGCTCTGGCTTTTCAAAATCAGCAATAGTATCACCAATATCAAAACCTTCGATACCGACAACTGCGCAAATATCACCAGAAGAAACTTCAGTAACTTTTACTTTTCCTAAGCCTTCAAATGTGTATAATTCTTTGATTCTTGATTTTACAATTTTACCGTCTCTCTTTACCAAAGAAACTGGCATATTTTCTTTGATAGTTCCGCGAGCAACCCTACCAATGGCAATACGACCCACGAAAGAAGAATAATCTAACGAAGTAATCTGCATTTGTAAAGTTCCCTCTTGGATAGGGGCCGGTGGAATATTCGCTAAAATAGCATCCATCAATGGAAAAATATTATCCGTTGGTTGCTTCCAGTCAGTACTCATCCAACCTTGTTTAGATGAACCATAAATTACTTGAAAATCTAATTGATCTTCTGTAGCTTCTAGGTTAAAGAACAACTCAAAAAGTTGTTCGTAAACTTCTTCTGGGCGACAGTTTTCTTTATCAACTTTATTAACAACAACAATTGGTTTTAAACCTAATGCCAAAGCTTTTTGAGTTACGAAACGAGTTTGAGGCATAGCACCTTCAAAAGCGTCGCACAATATTAAAACGCCATCAGCCATTTTCAAAACACGCTCTACCTCACCACCAAAATCGGCGTGACCAGGAGTATCAATAATGTTGATTTTAACGTCTTTATACTGAACAGAAACGTTTTTAGAAACGATGGTAATACCACGCTCACGCTCCAAATCATTGTTGTCTAATATCAATTCACCTGTAGATTCGTTATCTCTAAAAATCGAACAAGAGTGTAAAATTTTGTCAACCAAAGTGGTTTTACCGTGGTCAACGTGAGCGATAATCGCTATATTTCTTATCTTTTGCATGCAAAAAAGCCTTAAAAAAATTTTTGCAAAGTTAGGGTTTATAATTGATATTTTTACCACTATAATCATTTGAAATTTAAATGACTATGCTTAATTTATATTAACTTAATTTTGGAATTATAATGGGAATACAAACATTTGTAATATTTATACTATTTTTAGGGGCTTCATTTTACCTTGGTAAAACGATTTATAAAACGTTTACGGCCAAAAACGGATGCGCTTCTAATTGTAAATGTGGTGTGGATTTTAGCAAGGTAGAAGTGAAGAAATAACCACCTAGCCTTTTTCTACTTAGCTTCTACAATTCTTACTCCTACATCACTCACCTCTTTTAAAGGATTATCACGCATATTTTGCTCTACTATAATAGTGTATTTGCCTTTTGATGGAAACTTGTAGTTTTCTTTAAAAATTAATTGATAGCTAAACAAATTCCCAGAACCACTTCCTAACCATACGCCGCTAGACTCGGCCAATTGAAACTCTTGTCTTAAAGGCTCGTCTTTTAGTTTTGGTCCAATTACATGAAACCTTAACCAAATATTGGCGTATTTATAATCTGCTGTGTGTCTAAAGTTTACGTAAATATTATAGGCCTTAGTGCTATCCTCTACAGTAATATTTGCTTTAATGGGTTTAATATAAGTCCAGTTTTTATTGGGAACAGTTTCAAAAGTATCTACAATAGCGCCTTCGTTACAGGCAACAAATAGCATTGCCGTAACGATTAACAAAAGTAAATTTTTAAACAAGTTCATTACTCCTGTGGCGGTTTATTATTGTTGTTGTTTCTTCTTTTTTTATTCCTGTTTTTGTTGGGGTTTGGTTGATTACTATCCTCGGCTTGCGGCAAGTTATTAGCCTTTTGCTCGGTAGGTTTAGATACTACTTTTGCCTGTGGTTGATTAGGCGTTTTATTTACTTTGCTTTTTTGCTTATTCCGGTTGTTTTTACTTCTCTTACTCTTATCGTCTAAACGAGTTAAGCTGTCTTGACCAACCACGTTTTCGTAATCAAAAGATTTTTCGGCAGCTTTTAGTTCTTCCATTACCAAAGCAAGGTCTCTTAAATCTTCTGGTTTTTCGCCATTCTTATTCATGGCTTGTATTTCTTTTACACGGTCTACTTCTAAAGGAATCCAAGTATTATCCTCGCCATAGTAGCTAAACCACATAATTTGCTTAAAAATATCTGTCTTTTGTAAACGAGCCTCTCCTTTTTCAGTTTTTAACCGGTCTGCATTGTCTGGAATAGTTTTAAGCGCATCCATGTAAGTATCTAACTCGTAGTTTAAACAACATTTTAGTTTACCGCATTGGCCGGCAAGTTTTAACGTATTTAAAGAAAGATTTTGGTAACGAGCAGCAGAGGTAGAAACGGTTTTAAAATCGGTTAGCCAAGTGCTGCAACATAACTCACGCCCACAAGAACCAATTCCACCTAAGCGGCTAGCTTCTTGGCGCATACCAATTTGGCGCATTTCTATTCTTACCCTAAACGCTTCTGCTAATTTCTTTATGAGTTCTCTAAAATCTACTCGGCCTTCGGCAGTATAATAAAACGTAGCTTTTGTTCTGTCGCCTTGATATTCTACATCACTTAATTTCATGGCTAAGCCAAGCTCTAGCGCAATGGTTCTAGACTTATGCATGGTTTCGGACTCACGCTCTTTAGCGTTTTTCCATTTATCTACATCTTGTGGTGTAGCTTTTCTGTATATTTTATGTGGGGCTTTTTCTTCGGTAATACGTTTGCGAGTCATTTGCATACGCACTAACTCACCTGTTAAGGTAACGTGACCAATATCATAACCGCCAGTTCCTGTTTCTACGGCAACTAATTCACCAGCTTCTAAGTATATATTTTCTTCGTTTTTATAATACTCTTTTCTAGATCCTTTAAACCTTATTTCTACGTAAGGAAAAGGTTTATAATTTGCCGGCATGTCCATATCGGCTAACCAATCGTAAACATCTAACTTACTGCAGCCACCGTCTGTTAAACAAGAACCATTACTTTTGCAGCCTGACGGAGTACATCCTCCGGTTGAGCAACTTCCACATCCCATAGTTTATAATAATATATTAGAGTCCGCTTTTTGGCGGAGCGAATTAAACTTTAAAATTTTAACTAATACCAAAGATACATCTAAAAAAAGAATTTTAGGGTTTGCGTTTCTTTCTATATGATATTGGGCCTTTTCTAGCTCGTTTGCAATAGCCTCGGCTTTAGCCAGATTTAAAACTTGCGAAAATTTACTAATAAATTCTAACTCTTTTGGAGGTAAATGAATTAAGCTTGAAGCATGAGCCAGATAAAGCATACACTCACGCATTAAATTTACGCCATATTTAAAAAAGTTCTTCTGGTTTTCTCTGCCCATTTTGGCTAATTCGCCTTCGGTGTAGTTTACAATATTTAAACCGGCATTACCCCAACAAGCTCTTAACCATTGTAAAAACAATTCATGAAAATCATTCTCTTGATTGTTTAAATGATGTAAAGCGGTTTGTAAATTACCGTTGCTTAAATAAGCCAGTTGTTGTGCTTTTGCTGTTTCTATATTCCTTTTTTCTAAGTATTCTACAATATCTTGCTGAGATAATTTAGGGATTTTAACCAATTGGGTACGCGAAATAATGGTATTTAAGATCTGTTCTTGGTTTTGAGCAACAAGCAGGAACAAAGTTTTTTGAGCAGGTTCTTCTATTACTTTTAATAATGCGTTCCCCTGCAAACTCAAATATTCGGGCAGCCACATAATTAATATTTTATACTCGCCCTCAAAAGGTTTTAAACTTAATTTAGTGATGATGCTATGCGCCTCGGCAATGTTGATATTGGCCTGTTTGTTATCTGCATTTAATTGGTCACGCCACTCGTCTAAGCCTAAATATGGGTTAGCTAAAAATGCTTTTCGCCAATCTTCTATAAAAGTTAGGGCAGTATTCTCGTGGTGAGACGCAAAAAATGGATAAGAAAAGTGTAAATCTGGATGCACCAGTTTATTAAACTTTCGGCAAGAGGAGCAGTCGTTACAAGAATCGTTTTCTTGTTTAATTTCGCAGCTAATGTATTGGGCATAAGCAAGGGCTAAAGCTAAACTTCCGCTGCCTTCTGGACCTAAAAATAATTGTGCATGACTAATTCGTTCGTCTTTAACCGTTTGTATTAAATGGTTTTTAACCGATTGTTGCCCTACAATATCTTTAAACTGCATGCTTGCAAATTAAAAATAAGTATCGAGAAATTGAATGAAGAATTATTTTTTTTGATTAAAAAGAGGAAATGGCCGCACTTAATATAGAATCTAACAATAAGAAAAAGCTTTAATTGATTTCTCAAATTTTCTTGAACAGCTTAAATCTAACGGTCAAACAAATGCCTAAAATATGCTTCTGGGTTGTCTAAAAAGTTTTTGGTGAGGTTAAAATGTTCTGTTTCTTGATATTTTACTTGGCTAATTCCATCGTTGTTAAAATTATAAATAGACGCATTTGGGTAACAAAGTAACATTGGCGAATGCGTTGCGATTATAAACTGAGCTCTTCCTGATTGCTCTAAACTGTGGATAACTGACATAAAACTTAATATTCTGGCCGGCGATAGTGCAGCTTCGGGTTCGTCTAGTAGGTAAACACCACTTTCAAATTGATTATCAAATAAGGCTAAGAAAGATTCTCCGTGAGATTGTTGATGCAGCGATTTTCCGCCGTAGGCATTATAAATTCTATTGTCTGTTTCTGCAAGCTCATCTATATAATTGGCAAAATTAAAGAAGCTTTCTGCTCGCATAAAAAAACCTTCTTCTAGTTTTTTAGGCGTCCACCCTAAATTTGTATAGTTTGTCAGTTCGTTTTCGTAACCATTAAAGTTAAAACCTACATTTAGGTTGTGGTTTCTATTGCCTCCTCCTAAGCTAAAGCCTATTTTTTCTGCAACAGCTTCTAATAAAGTAGATTTCCCAGATCCGTTTTCGCCAACAAAAAAAGTAACATTAGAACTGATGTTTAATTTTATCCCGTTTTGATAAGCTGGGATATTAAAAGGAAAAGTTGTTATTGGTGGTGAGGAAACGCTGATACTGGTTAAAAAAGGCATTGTTAAAAATAACAACTAAATACGTTAACTAACCAATTAATTTGAAAATTGATTGTTTGGTTATTTCAATCTTGTATTGTTTGCGTTAACGATTGCAGCGATATCCTTTTTTTGCTCTTGCCATTGTAGCAAGTAGCAAAAAAAGATTTAGCGTAAAGCGTTTTAAAACGCCCAAAAACTTAATTAATTAAAAAAAAGGTTTTGGGCAATTAATTAGAGTAACTAAGCTTCGTCTTTAGTAGTTCTTACCAAGCTAATTCCGGTAAAAAAGAAAATCACTCCAAGAATACCAAATACGATAAGGGCAGTTACGTCGCCGCTTTTTTGTATCACGTTAACTGCTGTATAAATTAAGCCTATAATTCCTAATATGGTTAATATGGCTCCAAAGGTTCTTTTTAAATTCATCTTATTAAATTTTTTAGCCATGTTGCAAAATACTTGCCAAAGCAATAAATCTATTCTACAGCTCAAAAGCTTGTTTAAAAATCCATTATTCCATACATTTTATAGTTTTTAACAGCTAATTTTAATGCAAAAGCAATCTATTTCTTAAAGTAATGAGTTGCTTTGTTAAAAAATATATGCAGGTTTAATTTAAAAAAATAGATATTTGGAGTAATTGTATTTGATATGTCGCTTTCAGATTTTTTCTCGCCCATTGATGTTTCTTCATTTGCACCAAAAAATGGTTACTACGCTAGCCAATTAGGTGTTAAGATAGATTCATTTGAACAAGACTTTCCCGATTTAGAATCTGGCAACTATAACATTGCTATTTTTGGCGTTATCGAGGATAGAGGGGCAGTTAATAACCAAGGGTGTGCTTTGGCTCCGGATTATATTAGAGAGAAATTGTACATTTTGAATGAAGGGTCTTTTGAGTCTAAGATTGTTGATTTAGGGAATATAAAAGCCGGAGAAAAAATATCTGATACTTACATTGCTGTTAAAATGATGGTGGCCGAGTTGATTAAGCTTCAAATATGTCCTATTATTTTGGGTGGCAGTCAGGATTTAACTTATGCCCAATATATGGCTTACGAGGAGCTAGAGCAAAAAGTGGATTTGGTGGTGATAGATTCTCATTTTGATTTAGATGAAAGTGCAGAAGACACGGTAGCTACAAATTCGATTTCTTATCTGAATAAAATATTTTTACATCAGCCCAATTACCTGTTCAATTTTAGCAATCTAGGTTATCAAACGTATTTTGTAAACCAAGATAGTTTGAGGGTAATGGATAAACTCTTTTTTGATGCCCAAAGATTGGGAGATCTTAGTGGAGATATTCATATTGCCGAGCCAGCCATTAGAAATGCAGATATGATTAGTTTTGATATTTCTAGCATTAGAGCATCAGACGCAATGGCGAACGGAAATGCTGGCCCAAATGGTTTTTATGGCGAAGAAGCTTGTCAGATGGCAAGATATGCAGGTTATAGTGATAAGTTAAGTTCTATTGGTTTTTATGAGTTTAATCCGGCTTATGATCAAAACGGACAAACAGCTATGTTGCTTGCGCAGATGGTGTGGTGTTTTTTAGAAGGCTATTACAGTAGAAAAAAAGATATTCCATCGGCTTCTAAAACAGATTATTTAATTTATAAGGCTTCTTTAAAGGAAGATGCCCACGAACTTATATTTATAAAAAGTAAAAAAACAGATAGATGGTGGATGCAAGTGCCATACCCTACAATGGGATCAAAAAATGAACGTTTCCATCTTGTGCCTTGTTTGTACAAGGACTATCAGCTTGCTGTAATTGGGGAAATGCCAGATTTATGGTGGCGCACCTTTCAAAAATTAAATTAAATGAAAAAAATTCTGATTGCTTTAATGTTGCAGATACCTGTTTTGGTTTTTGCACAAAACACATTTAACTTAAAAGGGGAATTTACAAACCTTAAAGAAAATAAAAACATCTATCTAATTCATGTTGAAAACGACGCAGAGAAATTGGACTCGGCAAAAGTGATTAATGGTAAATTTGAGTTTAATATAGCGTTAGCCAAACCTGCTTTGGCAATTTTATTATTAGACCACACGGGTAATGATCTAAATTCTAAACAATCGCCAAAAGATTTTTATCGTTTTTTTATTGATGCTGGAAATGCTACTTTAACCAGTACAGATTCTGTTGCTAAAGCCAAATTAAAGGGGGTAGAGATTTTTGATGTTCATCAACAATTAATCAAAAGCACAATCCCCATAGAAGAAGAACTGATTGCTTTAAATAAAGAGTTTGGCAGCTATCCAGAAGATAAAAGACGAGACCCTAAATTTGCACTAGGTTTTCAAGATCGTTACGAAGCGTTATTAGAAAAAAGAACAGCAGCTATTGCTGCATTTATTATAAATAACCCGAGTTCTTACGTGAGTTTATATAGCTTAAGTGGCGATTTAGCTACCGATGATATGAATGTTGTTTTAGTAGAAAACGCTTATAAAGGGTTAAGTGACGATCTAAAAAACACGAATCTGGCTAAATCTATTCTGTATAAATTAGACTTAGCTAAAAGAACTTCTATTGGGGTAATGGCAGCAGATTTTGAAGCCAAAACGCCAGAACAAATTCCTATTAAACTATCGAGCTTTAAAGGACAATATGTTTTGATAGATTTTTGGGCCTCGTGGTGTGGACCATGCCGACAAGAAAACCCTAACGTTTTACGGGCTTATGAGACCTTTAAGGATAAAAATTTTACGGTTTTAGGTGTTTCTATTGATGAAAAAGAAGACGCTTGGGTTAAAGCGGTTAAGCAAGATGGTTTAGTGTGGGTTCAGTTATTAGACCGCACTGCAGAAATTGCCAAGATGTATGGCATTAATGCGATTCCTAAAAACTTTTTGGTAGACCCAAGCGGAAAAATTATTGCCAAAAACCTACGTGGGCCAGAGTTGATGTCTACTTTGCAAGAAGTTTTAGGTAAAAAGAAATAACAGTTTTAGCGATTATAACAACATAAAAAAAGCAGGATATCTTTTAGATTATCCTGCTTTTTGTTTTAGTAAGGGCTTTTTATAATTAATTATTACCGCCGGCAGCACCAGCAGCGCCAGCGCCTTGTCCACTTTCTCCTTCTTTCAAATCGTCATTTGTTACACCACGTTTCTTTTTAGGGGCACCCGCTTTTAAGGTTCCAAATCGCCAGCTAAAGTTTACTCCAAAAGATCTAAAAGGAATAGAGAAGTTAGAGGTTTGCGAGAAATTGGTTCCTGTTAATGAAGAGTCGAAATTCTTTCTTTCGTTAAACGGATCTATAATGGTTAAGCCTAAGCTTCCTTTTTTCTCAAAAATCTCTTTCTTAAAACCTATAATCCACATATTAAAGCCAGCATTTTGCCCCTGAAAAGTTCTACGTGGCGAGTTTAAGATTACAAAGCTTTCTATTACATATCCCTTAGGTAAATTTACAGAGCCACTTACAAAGGCATTATACAAGAAAAAAGTTCTATCGGTTGTGCTAGCGCTAGCGTTTAATCCGCTGTTATTTACATTGATGTTATAGGAGTTGATATTTAAATTAATCAAGGAAGTTGCATCATAGAGATAGGGTATGAAAATCCCTTCAAATTAAAAGTAGAGGTTAAAAATTGTAAGATACAACTCGTAATTATTTCTAAAAATACGGGGGTAAAAACTAAGCATTATTAAAAATATTATCCTTTCATCATTCCAATTTGTTTGCCCTCCCAATCTGGAAACAAAACTTTATTGTTCTTAATACCTAAATGTTTATTGGCAACCTCGCTAAAAACACTTCTAAAATCCGTAGTAACGGCTAAATCTCTGCCGTCTTCCAAATTTTCTACAGCTAGGGGATTCATCTTACCATGTACTTTACCGCCGGCAACATCATTGCCCAAAATAAAGTTACAAGATGCTCGGCCGTGGTCTGTCCCGCCTGTTCCGTTTTGTTTTACGGTACGGCCAAACTCAGTCATGGTCATAATGGTTACTTCTTCTTGGAAAGTTCCCAAGTCTGTCCATAAAGCCATCATGCTTTCACTTAAATCGTTTACGTTTCTAGAAAATATTCCAGTACTTGTGCCTTGGTTAAAGTGAGTGTCCCATCCGCCCGACTCGGCGAAAGCCACCTCTAAACCCATATCTAATTTAACTAATTGGGCAATTTGCTTTAAAGCGTTTCCTAAAGAAGTGTTTGGATAAACTGCATTATTAGCTGGCTTATAACCTTTAGTATCTACACTTTTTAGCATTTTAATGGCTTCAAAACTTTCTTTGCCGGTGTCTTTTAATAAGTTGTTAGACGTTTGATCATATAAATCTTCAAAGCTTTTAGCGGCCATATTGGTTCCGCCCGGGTTACCACGCATTTGCAGGTTAAAATCTTGTAGGTTAATAATAGCCAAAGACGCATTATCACCATAAAAAGAACGTGGTAAAGAAGAAGTCATGCTTACCGCCTGAAAAGGAGTTGCTGCATCATGCCCTAACAAACCTACCGCTCTGTTTAGCCAGCCGCTTGCCGTTCCTTTGTTAAAAGGAGTGCCAGCTTCCATATAATCTTGCGCATCAAAGTGAGAACGTGTTTTATTGGGCGAACCTATACCATGTACAATAGCCAATCGGCCATCATTAAAAACATTTTTGAAAGAAGCCATGGCTGGGTGTAAACCAAAAGTGCCATCTAAATCTATCAAAGAATTAGGGCCTAAAGTTTTGCTGGCCTGCATCATAATGGTTGGGCGGGCAGCTTTTAGGTAAGCATCATTAAAAGGGGTAACAGCGGCTAGGCCATCCATTGCTCCTCTCTGGAAAATACAGATTAAAGTCTTTCTTTTTTTAAACAAACCCGGTGCTTCAATTAAGCTAGCGGCTTGCGTTACAAAAGTGGGTAAGCCACCTAATCCAATGCCAAAAAGGGCAATTCCTCCTGATTTTAAAAATGCTCTTCTCGATGTCATGTCTTTATCGTTTAAAATAAAACTTATCTTTTTTGAAACTCTGGCGAACCTATAATAACGCCTACTACTTGTGCTAACAGGGTGTTATTTCCAAAATTTTTGGAGTTTGATGTGGTATTCTGTTTAGGAGCAGGTTTGTTTTTTGTAGCCATGGCCGGCGTTCCCATCATATTTTCGTCTTCAGTATTTTTCATGGCGACTGGAGCATTATTTGCGGCTTTATCTACTTTTTCTATTAAATTAGGAGCGGTTAATAAAGGGGTTAAACGTTTAATGCTGGCAGATAAATCTCGCTCCGGCATCATAATTTTGCTGTAAGTTTCTAAAGCGGCCTCGCTACTTTCTGGTTCTTTATTATTGTTTAAAGCCGCCAAATCAATTTTAACACCCGATATTTTCTGAGCAGCCAAAGCCAATCCAAAATTCATGCGATTTAAAAGCGACCCGGTATTAATCCAATACTGTCCCTTATCTGGGAAACCAGTTGGCGCTTGGTAATAGTAAACTTTCTGCCCCATTTTAGTAATCCAATTGTTGAGTTGTAAAGGCTCGGTAACTTCGGCGTTTAAACTTCGCACCGTACTAATGGCTAATTCAAAAGGCGATTTTGTTTTTTCTGTAAGTGCTTGTTTAGACCAAAATTCTGGCGCAGTAACCATAGTGGTTAAAACCGATTTTATATCTCCGTCTTTATCTAAAAATGTTTTTGCCATTTTATCTATCAAAGTTTTGGGCGGATTATCCATCACAAACCTAGTGGCTAATTTTGTAGCTATAAACTGTGCTGTTGCAGGGTTTTTAGCTAACATATTTAATAATTTTTCACCTTCGGCGTAGCCGCCATTGACATCAAATTTAACTCCTAAAAATGTTTTAGGTTCTTGGTCGTGGCGATTCATGGCAAACATAAAATCACCTTCAAATACAAATCCCCTTTCTTCTAATTTATCTTTCCCTACTTTTTCAATTTGCTTTTTCATAGCACCACCGGCCCCACCTTCATCAAAAGGATAGATCGTCCAGCCGGTTAATATTTTTGCGGCCTGCGTAACATCATTTTGTGTGTAACCGCCATCAACACCCAAAGTATGTAGCTCCATTACTTCGCGAGCGTAATTTTCGTTTATTCCTTGGTTTTTCTTTGCGTTTTTTAACTTTTGCAATGCCGCCTGTTTGGTTTTATCATCACCAGCCCTTTTTTCCATCACCTGCATCATGGTGTTTTCTGTTTCTGTTGTACCGGCACTGCTGTTAAAATTATCTAAGTAAAATAACATAGCAGGCGATTTGGTTGTAGCCACCAATAAATTTTCAAATTTACCAGTAACGTTAGGCCTAATTGCATCTCTTTCGTAAGCAGGAATATACATAGCGCAATCGTTTTTAGTTAACGAAACGTTAAAATGGTTAAACCAAAAATCGGTTAAAACCTCATGCATTTGGTTGTTAGAATAAGTAGCAGCCAAAATTTTATGAGACAAAAATTGCTTATATAAATCTTGCTGAGGCTTTATGCCTTTAGTCCTCATGTACTCCCCTATTTTTTTACGATATTCTTGTTTGTCGCCTTTATCTACCGAATCTTTATTAATAAAACCATCGGCAATAGCCATTCTTAAAACTTTAGCTCCTTTTGGATATTGTTCTGCAACTTGGGCATTAGATAGGTTTAGCGCATCGTAATAACCTAATCTATCATTTAAATTATCCTCTTTAAGTTTGCCGTCTAATTGCTCGGTAAACCAACGGTTTAAACTCATAGCAACGGCCTTATCTATATCCCCTGGCTTAATCCCGAAGGTAAATTTACTGAGTAAGTGCGCCGCAGCTTGTCTTTCGGTAAGGCCTGCTTTTAAATAAGCATTCTTGATTGCATCTTCCTTAGCTGGAAAAATAGCCGATGTACTCAGAATGAACGTAATACCTATAAAAAAAGGCAAGTAAAAATATTTGATAATAGTCTTCATTGCGAAATGGTTTATACCCGTCTGACTGATAAAACCCTGTAAGGTTTATTTAAGAAAGCAACAAAATTTATCTTGATAGTTATTTGGACGTATCCTGCTGAAGGGCAGGTCGGGCTATTCGCTTCAAGTCCTCGCTCCGTTGCACTATGCTGTGGGCTTTCCGCTGCTATCCCTTACGCATAGGGTTTGGGTTTTTTAGTTCAATTAAGGTCTTTGAAAGAGGACCCTGCTTTTTAATCTGCGTATTTTATCAAAATCTGCAAGAAATAATCTCAAAATTTAGCAAGTATTAGCAGGGTCTCTCGCAGAGGACCCTGCGTTTTGAATCCGTCTTAATAAAGAAGTATGCATAAAATAATTTCGGAATTTAGCAAGTATTAGCAGGGTCTCTCGCAGAGGACCCTGCTTTTTAATCTGCGTAAATAATAAAAATCTACGGGAAATTCTGCCATTCTTCCAGAACCGGTTTTAAGCCTTTCTAAACTGCTGTATTTTTTATGATAAGATGCTGAACCCGCCAGCAGGCAAACAGCATGACAATGGATTACTATCCCCTAGTATTGTTTCCAAAATAGATGCTTTGATAGCTATCATAACGAGTAGGCTCTAGCTCGCCATCGTCTAAAGCTTTTAAAACAGCGCATCCCGGTTCGTTAATATGAACGCAATTATTAAACTTACAATCATGCATTAGCTTACGCATTTCTGGGAAAAAGTGTCCAAGTTCTTCTTTAGAAATATCGGTTATTCCTAATTCTCTAATACCGGGAGTATCAATCAATTTTCCGCCAAAAGGAAGTTCAAAAAGCTCGGCGAAGGTGGTGGTATGTTTACCCATATCGCTCGATTCAGAAATTTGACCTACTCTTAATTCTTTGCCGGGAATTAACCTGTTAATCAAACTAGATTTACCCACACCAGAATGGCCAGAAAATAAGGAGATTTTATCTTTAATAACGGCCTCTAAAATTTCTATATGTGTTCCTTTTACTGCCGAAACCGCAAAACAAGGATATCCAATGCCTTCATACATATCCATGTAATTGCCTAAAATCTCTATGCCTTCTTCGTTAAATAAATCGAGTTTATTAAAAATTAAAACGGCTGGAACCCCGTAAGCTTCCGCGGTAACTAAAAAGCGATCAATAAAACCAAGTGAAGTACGCGGCGAGGCTAAAGTAACAACCAAACAGGCTAAATCTAAGTTAGAAGCAATAATTTGGACTTGCTTAGAAAGATTTATAGATTTTCTGATGATGTAATTCTTACGATCATGAATATTAGAAATTACGGCCGTTTCTTGGTCGGGTTCTAGTTCAAAATCTACCCGATCGCCCACCGCAACAGGATTGGTGCTTACCAAACCTTTCATTCTTAATTTACCTTTTATCCTACACTCGTATTTATGGCCATCGTCGCCTAAAACATTGTACCAGCTTCCTGTAGATTTAATTACTAATCCCTGCATTTGTGTGGCAAAGATAAATATTTAATGGAAAGGTGGAAGGCGAAAGATGATTGGTTAAGGGTGGAAGGTTTTGAATGAAAGGTTTAGGGAGGAATACTGAAAACCATTTCAAACCATTTTGATTGATGTTTATCGGGTTGTTTGGCAAACATGTATTGCAACGTTTATTGAGTTAAGGATAGAAGCGGCATCTTTTTTTGCTCTTGCCAGTTTGTAAATTGCAAAAAAAATATAGCGGATAGCCTGACCCGAGAATCGGCTTTGAGCGAAGGCCAAGGGTAACGCCCAAAATCTAAACTTTCTCTTTTTTAAACCATTGCATTAAACCCAAAACTGGACCAATACCCAAAAACATGAATAAATATTGATAGCTAATGACTGTACTTAACATTTGCAAAACCTGAATGCTGACGATGGTTATGGCAAAGCCGATGCAGTTGACAATGGTTAAGGATGTCCCCCTGTTTTCTGCCGGTGAATTTAGGGCAACTAGGGTAGAAAATAAAGGCGAATCGGCTACTACAACCATGGCCCAAAAACCCAAAAAAATGATAATGATGGTATAATTTAGAGTAAAAACTAAGGGCGAAAGCAAACAGCAAATTCCGGATAATAATAAGGCGATAAAGGCAACTTTTTTAGGGGTAAATTTAAAAGACAACAGTCCGCCTAGTGCACAAGCCACACTTCCACAGGCAATAATAGCAAAGCTTAATAAGCTTATGCTTTGCGCTTCCACATTGACAATATGTGTTAAAATAATGGGTAAAAAAGCCCAAAAGGCGTATATTTCCCACATATGTCCAAAATAGCCGAAAGCGGCAACGCTAAAGTTTTTATTTTTAAAACCGGTAAAAGCGTGACTCAAATTTATGGTTAAACTTGGTTTTCTGTAAGGACCATCTGGCACTAAAAAGTAAACTAACAAACCACCCAAAACCGCTAAAATAGAGCTGGTATAAATTACAATTTGCCATGGAAAACCGGTGCTTAAGCTTTTAATTAAATGCGGCAGGGCAGTACCTAAAACTAAGGCGCCAACTAAAAAACCCAATGCTTTTCCTAGTCCTTTTTCGGTATAATCGGCAGCAATTTTCATCCCTACTGGGTAAATACCAGCCAAGAAAAAGCCTGTAAAAAACCTAAACGACAACACCATATTGGCTGTTACGCCATCCAAAGCAACCGCCAAATTAAAAACAGCTGCAATAATAGCGCTGATGAAGAAAACGAGGGATGGAGAATATTTATCGGACAGGTTAAGCAAGGCAAAACTCAAAGTGCCAGCTATAAAGCCAAACTGAACAGCGCTAGTTAAATTGGCAATAAAATTTTGGTTTTGGTTTAAGCTTTGAATTAAATCGGGCAGTACGGCGTTGCCCACAAACCAAACCGAAGTACAACAAAACTGGGCAATAACAATGAGGACTATTACCTTTTTCAAGAGAGGGCCTTGTAGGTATTTTTTACTTGTTTAATATGATGATTGGTGTGCATGAGCATAAACCTAAACCAAGATTCAGCATCTAAATAGCCTAAACGTGGATGCTTCATTTTATAATTTTTGTCTAAAGTTTTGGAGTTATAATCATATTCATTAACCTTTTTAATGAGTCGGATTAACTGATTAGAAGCCTCTTCTTTGGTAAAACTTTTAACCGCTGTAGCTACAGCAGTTGGGGCCTTAATTTTACCGGGCGGGAACCTGCCTAAAAACAAAATTAACCGCACTTTCCAGTGCGGTTTTCTAGTTTTAAGCTCGGCAGTTTTAATTAAACATTTTTCTAGTGCAATGTGCGACATGATATTGACCCCAATGATATGCGAATAAACTTGCCCTAAACTCCAAGCGCCATTTGAAGGAATTTTTTCAAAATCATTGGCATTCACGTCTTTCAGAAATTGAAAGTAAAAATCTAACGACTTTAACAAAGGTGCTTTATTGCGGGCTAAACTCATAAAATATGGAGCAATTCTTGTAAATTATTAATTTGATGTTTGATATCTTCTGGAGGTAAAGCATGATTAGGGTTAAAATAAATGGCATCCATACCAAAATTTAAAGCACCTCGCACATCCGCTTCAATGCTATCGCCAATCATGATACTGTGCCGTGATTGTGCCCCAGCTTTATCTATTGCAAACTGAAAAATCGCCTTATCGGGCTTATTAATTCCAATCACTTCAGATATAAAAACGTTCTTAAAGTAAGGTGTTAAATTGGTGTTTTTAACTTTACACTCGGTAGATTCTTTAAAGCCATTAGAAATTAAATGCAAATGATATTTGCTTTGTAAATAGCTTAAAGTTTCATGCGTATGCGGAAACAAATTGGTCTTGGTAGGACAAATGTCTACATAATCGTCTTCAAAGTTAGGAGGCAAAATATCTGGCGAAAGCCCTAAATCTAAAAATGTTTTTTTGAAGCGGGTTTCCCTTAATGCATCTTTAGAGATTTTACCCAAATGGTAATCTGCCCAAAGCTGATGGTTGTTAGCCGTGTACGTTTCTATAAAAATATCGCAAGAGGGTAAGCCCAAGTTTTGTAAATTATAGGTAAGGTAAAGCTCGCTTAATGTTTCTTCGGCGTTTTTATCAAAATCCCACAGGGTGTGGTCTAGGTCAAAGAAAATGTGTTCGTATTTTTTCAAAATATGGAAATATGGTTCGCTTTATGATACAAATAAAAGCAAATTAGGTTTTATTAAAACAGAACTCGTAAAAGTTTACGCTTAAACACCAATTCAATTGCCATTGAGCGCTGTGTCTTTTGCAACCTCTGTGGTTAATCTTTTTATATTTTTTGAGGTAAGTTTTAAAACGATAAACAAACTAAATTTTTTGTCCAAAAGCTAAATCCCCTGCATCGCCTAAACCAGGAACAATATACGCTTTGGTGGTCATTTCTTCATCAATGGCGCCAATCCACAAATTTGCTTTAGGGACATTGGCTTTTAAATGTTCTATGCCTTCTACACTGGCAATTGCAACAACAATATGCAAGGCTTTAACTTCATAATTGGCTAATAATTCTTTACAACAAAGCACCATACTCTTTCCTGTAGCCAGCATAGGGTCGGATATGATGATTGTTTTACCATCTAAATCTGGCGAAGAAACATACTCCATCTGAATAATAAAATCACCCGATTTTTTCGTCTTTCGGTAAGCCGATATAAAGGCAGATTCTGACCGGTCAAACACGTTTAACATGCCTTGGTGTAGCGGCAAACCAGCCCTCAGAATGGTAGCCAAAACGGGCATATTTTTAATCATGTTTACATTAGCCAAGCCCAGCGGCGTTTGCACTTCAAACTCCTCGAAGGTCAATTTCTTAGAAATTTCGTAGGCAAAAACCTCGCCCAAACGTTCCATATTTCTACGAAAACGCATACTATCTTGCTGAATATCAGCATCTCTTAACTCGGCCAAGAAATGGTTTGCAATGCTGTTAGTTTTATTGAGTAGAAACATAGCATTAAGGTAGCGTTTTCATCTTTAAAAAAGCAAATTTATTGTCGTAAATCTTTAGGGTTGGTTTTTCTTTTGGGCGCTTCCGCCGAAATGCGGAACAGGCTTTTTTCGGGGTTCCGTAATTTATTAAGCCGTTTTAAAAGGCTTAATAAATGTACCAAGCCCTTCAAATCCTTAGCGCTGCTAGATGGTTAGGGTTTTGTGGTTTAATTGACGTTTTTGTGTTAGGAATGGCGCAGGGTCCTCTAACGAGAGACCCTGCTTAAACGGCATAAATAATGATGTTTTGGTTTTAGATTAATACCCTACAGATTTTGAAGATGGAAGCAGATTTAAAAATTTATCTGTTTTATAAACTGATTGGTATAATTAATATATTAGGTGAATTATAATTTGAAAAACCCCCACAAGCGAATGAATTTGGGAATATTAAGGGGGGTTTTATGGGATATATAATAAATAAGTTACGTCAAACAACTCAAAATTTTTAACAAATAATCTATGAAAATAAACCTATTATCAATTCTCCTCTTCGCATTTTTTACTTTAACTAACTGCAAGAAAGAAAACACAAGTTCATCAGAAATTCTTACCGCTAAAACTTGGAAACGAGCATTAAATGATTTGAATACTTCTTCAAATCCATCTGGTTCGGTTATTTATTATGCTGTGTAAAACTGCGAAAAGGATGATACTTTTAAATTTAGTGTTGATGGTAAATTGGAAATCAATAAGAACAGTGATAAATGCGACCAAAATGAAACACAAAACAGTACGCAGACTTATACTTTAAACAGAACCACAAAAGAATTTATCATTAATGGCACTAAATATAATCTTGCAGAGGAATCAAATAATTAAATAAAGTATTATACCTCCATTCCAACTAGTACTGGTTTTCAATATTTGATTTTTTTATTGCAATGAAAGCAATTTAGAAAACACTGTGAATTAAGCTTGATTTAAGTTAGGATAAAAAGTTATTTGTACAGATCAATTGTTTTTTGGGATTTAAGCTAAAAATAGAATTAAACTAACCAATCTTTACAATCAAAAAACCCTTATAGCTTTCACAAATCTTTTCGTATAACCTGAATTTGTTAAAGAAGTAACAACAACTTTCATCTCTCGCCCAGAAGTAGCATGCATAAAATCACTTTCTTTACCGTTTGGGTTTGAAACAATTCCGATATGTCCAATCGCATTTCTTGTCGGGCTTAAAAACAGTAAGATATCTCCTTTTTCAACTTTTTCTATCGGAATTTCATTTCCAAAGTTTTCAAAAGCGGCAGAACTTCGTGGGACTTTGATGTTAAAATGTTGAAACACAAAATAGACAAAGCCAGAACAATCAAAGCCATCTAAACTACAACCAGCCTCTTGATACGGAGTTCCTACAAGTTTCATTCCGTAATTAACGATGCTGTCTTTTACAGAATTTTCATCTTGATAGGAAGCCAAACTTACCTCGCTATTATTGGGTGTATTTTCAGAATTTAAAACTTCAGACTTTTCGTAAAATTTATAAGCAATGAAAGAAGCCACTAGCAGTACAAATGTAACTTTAACAAAATTTAGAAAATAGGTGTTCTTTTTCATGTAAACCATTTTATTATTGATTACAATTATCTATCCAGTTTTTGCTTAGCAACACATCTTTAAAAAAAGTCAGCACCTAATTCTGTAATCCTCCCCTTTTAAAAATACACCACTCAGCTTTGTTAACTTTGTGAAAACCTTTGCGTTCTTTGTGTTTAAAAAACAATCTTTACTCAGTTTTAAAATAACTCACCCAACTCCTCCGCAAAGTAATTAAAGTAACTTCTGGCCAAATACCAACCCTCCCAGAAAAACCAATAAAACCAAAACCACGGTTAACGTATAAATAACGATTGTTTTCTTCTTTTAAGCCTGCCCAATGTTTGTAACGCAACTTCACCGGACTCCATTTTATGCCAAACATTTCAATTCCAAACTGCATCCCGTGGGTATGTCCACTTAGGGTTAAGTTAATTTTTGATGGATAATTTTTTACCTGTGCATCAAAATGAGAAGGATCATGCGAAAGCAAAACTTTAAATTCTTGTGTTATGGTTCCTTTGAGCGCAGCGTTTAAGTCGCCACGTTCTCCAAAGCCAATACCCCAATTTTCTACCCCTGCTAGAACAATTTTATCGTTGCCTTTTTCTAAATAAACATGTTCATCTAACAACAATTTAAAACCAATTTCTTGATGATATTTTTTTAAGTTTTCTAGGTTTTGTTGTTTTTCTTGCGGACTTTTCCAAGCCATATAATCGCCATAATCATGGTTTCCCAAAATGGAAAACTGTCCGTATGGAGCTTTAATATTATTAAAAAAAGGAATCCAGGGTTTAATTTCTTCTGCTTTATTGTTCACTAAATCGCCAGTAAAAACGAATAAATCTGCTTTTTGCTTAATCACTAAATCAATTCCTTTTTGTACCGCTTTGGTGTTGTTAAAACTCCCCGAGTGTATATCTGATATTTGTGCAATCTTAAAACCATCAAAATTTTTGGGTAAATCGTCAAAATATAAAGTTTGTTCAATTACTCGGTAAGCATATTTACCTCTAAAAATGCCATCAATAAACAGTAAAATTACCATAAGGAATATCACAAAAGAAGTGTAGGATATTCCGGAAGAAGTGATGACTTGGATATTAAATTGAGATAAAATAATACGCAACAATTCGCCAATTACCTTTACCAAAGCAAAAACTAACTGACCAGAAATAAGCGTGACAAATAAATGAGTGGCAATTTTAAAGAATAAATCCATGCCTTTTCTTGCCATTCTTAAAATAGCAATAAAGAGGGAAATCACACTGGCCGTAATAGCGATGATATATAAAAGCTCAAACCAGGTAAAAGGAAACAATTCGTTTAAGCCATTTAAAATAAACCAGTTTAAAAAAAACATGGTTAGGGCTAAAATGGTAAATGTGACCAACCTGGTTTTTGTATTCACGCTTTTTTTAAATAATAGTGCGGAAAGTTAAGTTAATTCGAGGGGTTTTAATACGTTTACTTTTTGGTAATTGATGTAACCAATATTGCTGTGTTTGATCTTTCATCACCAACAAACTGCCATTATCTAACATAGTTTCGACTAAGGTTTCCTTTTCTTTGTGTTTAAAAACAAACTTTCTGTGAGCACCAAAACTAACCGAAGCGATAGCGCCATTGGGCTTTAACTCCTTTTCTGCATCAGCATGCCATCCCATTCCCTCATCACCATTGTGGTATAAATTGAGTAAGCAAGAATTGAAAGTTTCGTTACATTGTTTTTCTACAAGATCTTTAATTTCTAAAAGTTCTGGAGTAAACAAAATTGCCTTTTTGGTTTTTTTAGAATAGGTATAATCCAATTCTTGGTCGGCGTACCAAGCTACTTTTCTTTTGGTAATAATTAATTTTCCAAACATCATAATCTCATCTTGTTGCCATTGGATGTTGTTCATTAATTTTTGATATAAAATTTGGATTTGTTGGTCAGTAAAAATTTGCCCATAATAGTTTACTTTACCGTCAAAGGGTAAAAGGTTAGTGGTATTATTGATATTTCGATTAAATAAATCCATTTTAGATAAATAGTAAATAGTTAGTAAATCAATAGTGTCCTAAACGTTTAAGGATAGTCCAAAAGTAATTTATTGTGTTGAAATTGAGGGGATTTTATAATATTCTAGAAAAGAATCCCCTGTATAGATTGCTTTTCTTTTATTTCCTG